>ENA-ORDI01000836-ORDI01000836.1-marine-metagenome-genome-assembly--contig:-NODE-836-length-19121-cov-3.347669_pt1 | contig 19121 bp, 16 predicted proteins | sample MGYA00248628_ERZ508525 | MGnify/ENA primary metagenome ERZ508525 (study PRJEB26195, sample SAMN05422138) | marine metagenome | isolation source: East of Porto Seguro, South Atlantic Ocean | place... | reverse complement strand
ATGCGGCCCAAATGACGGAGCACTTCCTCGCTGGAACGGTTCTGCTCCAACAAATTCCCAACCGTGTGAGGCGACTCCTTCCTTAACGCCCTTCATGCAGTCTTTACCAAACTCGTCATCCTGATAAATAATCCCAACCTTGATATTTTGATCTCCTCGTTCCGCCAGATAGTTACACATGATTCTCCCCTGAGCATCATAGGGAGTATCAGTGGCAAACACGTACTTTTTCGGGGGATCAGACATGGAACTTGCGTTTGATGCCGGTGCAATGAATGGAACTCCCTGCTCCTCTACCAGATTGAAAAGTGCTGAAGCCGTCGCCGTGCCAATTACATTGAACAGGCAAAACACTCCATCTCGATCCAGTAGCTTTTTAGCGGCAGCGAGACTCATGGCCGGATTATACTGATGGTCCTCGGTGATCATAATGATCTTTCGTCCATACACACCACCCGACTCATTCACATGACGGATGTAAAGTTCGGCTCCGTGCTTCAGTTCACCGCCAAGATAGGCCATGGGCCCACTCAAATCCTGAATGTTCCCAACCAGAATCTCATCATCCGTAACACCTGGACTCCCTTTTGCCCCGCCACCAAGAGCAACTCCTGTTAAAATAAAGAAAATTACTGCCGTGCAGATTGCTTGTTTCATGATTAGGTCCTCCTGTTGTTCAATTGTAACACCACCTTACCTCAACTTCTCTAAGTGTAGGCATTGTTATCCATTCTGTCAATGGTTCGTTTCACCTCGCTGTTTTGGATTAAACGGAAACAATTTCCAATAAATTCTAATTTTCAGCCAGCGACGGTAAATACCCAACGGCTCAAACAGAATGAAAAACAGCATAACAAGACCGAATGAAATAGCCTGCAAATCATTGAACTGGGCCACATCCGGAGGCAGGAAGTCTTTTACCACTCGAATGAATTCCGGCAGAAATGTTATAAACAGTGCTCCTAAGACGGCTCCATAGATTGAACCAATCCCGCCAACAATGATCATAACCAGAAATTGAATGGATAAGAGAATATTAAAGTAGTCGGTGGTTATGAACCGGATAGTGTGAGCATAGAGCGCACCACCAACACCTGCATAAAAGGCACTTACCGCAAAGATAAAGATCTTATATCTCCCCAAATGTATCCCTGATGACTGAGCTGCTTCTTCACTGTCTCTGATGGCTACCAGAGCCCGGCCCATTTTGGTTGCTGTCAACCTCTTGGCAATAACTGTCATGACAATAGCAAATATGTATATTAGATAGTATTGGGAGCGGTCAGACGTTATTTCCACACCAAGAATTTGTGCGACGGGTACCGGCATCCCATCGGATCCGCCAGTCCACACATGAAGCTCAATAATGATCCTGTGCACTATAACACCAAAACCCATAGTTACAATGGCAAGGTATAGACCGGAGAGCCGGAGAGCCGGGAAACCTAAAATGACGCCGGCAAGCATTGCTATCACTCCTGCCGCGAGGACTGAGAGAAGGAATGGCCAATCAAACTGTGCTACCAACACAGCGGACGTGTAAGCACCTACCGCCATGAAGGCCGCATGCCCAAGCGAAATGAGCCCGGTATAACCTGATAGCAAATCCAAGCCCACCGCCACGATGATTGCAATTCCGGCCAAGTTGAATACGTAGGTAAAGTAGCTATCTAAACCCAGGGGGATAAGGAAAGTAACACCGATAACAAGCGGTATCCACCAAATCTTCTCATCAGCATAACGACGCTTCATACTCTCTTCCTCACCGGCGTTCCAAAGAGTCCATCGGGACGTATGAGAAGCATCAGAATGAGAATAATCCAGGGGAATATATCATAAATACTTGTGGGAAGGTAAACGATAGCCATACTTTCCAGAATCCCCAGGATCAAGCCTCCAGCAATCGCCCCTTCCAGCTTGCCAAAGCCTCCCAGAACAGCTGCCGGCAGCGCCATCAACAATAAACGCGAGCCCAGCATTGGCTGCAGACCAAACTGAGGAATAATAAGCATCCCGGCAACGGCACTTACCAGGCTTGAAAGAATCCATACGGCTACATAGATGCGCTTTATAGGAATCCCCATAAGTTGAGCAGCAACGGGGTTTTCGGACGTGGCTTTAATGGCTGTCCCGAAACGTGTAAGGTTGAGAAAGAGATATAATAACAATACCAGAATAATCGTCACACCAACGATCACTATTTGATAGGGGGATATCTGCAAAAAACCCACATTCATTGGCTTCATACTTACTGGTGATGGATACATAAACAGATCCTCGTGAGTCCAGATGACACCCGTCAAGCTCCGCAGAACAATAGACATTGCAATTGTGGCCATTATCTGAGCAAATATGGGTTTCCCAATAAGCGGTCGACTGATTATTGTGTTCATAGCAACACCCAATATAACGGCAAATAAAAGTGAACCTAAAACAGCTGTAAACAAACCCATTTCCATGGAATAGAGAGTAAAAAACACATAGGCAGACATCATCATCATTTCACCCTGTGCAAAGTTGACAAGCTCTGTTGCCCGGTAAATAAGCACCAGCCCCAGCGCCACGATTGCATACACACAACCGAGTGAAATGCCGTATACGATTATTTGGGCTGTCACAAGAAAGTTAACTCAATTCTGCTGAACACTCTGACAAAATCTCATCACCGTTCTGGTTCACTACGCTGAACCCCACGTCCGCTTCAATACTTTCAATTGAAAAGGTCAGCTCATCCCCCGGAATAACAGGATTAGCGAATAGCACTTTAATAGATTTGAGAGTACCCGGATCGCCATCACCAATTAGAAATCCAGCTGCAATCCCCAATGTGCAGAGACCTTGTAGAATGTTAGCTTCAAGACCTTGTTTTCTGGCAAACTCGCGATCAATGTGGATCAAATTAAAATCTCCGCTGGCGCCGGCGTAGTAAATCGGCAAATACCTATCAATGAAAAATGTCTGCTTCCGTCTGGTTCTCACTCCTCTATTCCTCTCTCCACGAAAGTCCAAATCCCTTCACAAACTATTTCGCTATTCTGATTCTTTGAAACGGTTTCTGCTACCCCGATTTCGTTTGTAACACCTGAACGATTGGTTTTGGAGAATATATCCTTAATCTGAGCAACTGAGGTAATTGTATCCCCGGATCGGACTACCTTTCCAAACTTGAACTCCTGCTCTCCGTGGACAATACGCGGCAAGTCTATTCCCAAGCTTTCATCGTAGAAAATCTGGTTGAACATCTCTCCGCAATAAACAGCTACAAATACAGGTGGAGCTACAATTGTGCCATATTTGGAGTGAGCCGCAAAATCCAAATCAGTGTACAGTGGATTCCTTTGAAGCGTGGCTCGGGCATACTCTCGAATCTTTTCCCGGCCAACCTCATAGGTAATGGGCGGATAGGTTTTGCCTATTGCTTCACGATTCATTTTTCTTCTCTAATTCGGGCAAATGCCGATAAAGATCGAGGGACTCAGGATTTGCCAGAGCGTCCCGGTTAAGTACTTCATCACCACGAATGATTTTCTTTACAGCTATTTCTACTTTTTTGCCATTAATGGTGTAGGGAACGTCCTTCGTGGGTAATACTACTGAGGGGACGTGCCGCGGAGAACATTCAGACCGGATGGACTTGCGGATTCTCTCAATGAATTCTTTTGTCAGTTTGCTGCCTTCATTCAACTTTACAAACAGAATCACCCTTTCATCATCTTCCCACTTCTGACCTACCACTAGGCTGTCAGCCACTTCCGGCATAGCCTCCACCACTCGGTAGATCTCCGCAGTGCCGATCCTGACTCCGCCGGGATTTAGTGTGGCATCACTGCGCCCAAAGATCTTCATACCGCCGTGGTCGTTCACTGTAATGTAGTCTCCGTGACTCCACACACCTGGAAAAACTGAAAAGTAGGCATTCCGGTACTTCTCCCCGTGGGGATCATTCCAGAAGTAAATTGGCATAGAAGGAAACGGCGAGGTGCAAACCAACTCCCCTTGCTCGCCGATAACTCTCTCGCCAGAATCATCGTATGAATGTACGTCCATCCCCAAGCCGCGGCATTGTAGTTCGCCGCGATAGACCGGTTGCGCAGGATTCCCCAACGCAAAACAGGAGACAATATCAGTTCCACCGGAAATGGAAGCAAGAAGAACGTCTTTCTTAATGTCCTTGTAAACGTAATCGAAATTCTCCTCAACAAGCGGCGACCCTGTAGAGAGAATAGCTCTTAAGGGTGATAGATCGAAATCCTTCCCCGGCGTCAGCCCGGCTACCCGACAGGAGTCAATGAACTTTGCACCTGTACCGAATACGGTAATTCCCAAATCCTGAGCCATCTGCCACATTGCATTCTGATTGGGGTGGAACGGCGAACCGTCGTAAAGAACGACTGTTGCGCCTACTGCCAGAGAGCTCACCAGCCAGTTCCACATCATCCAGCCACAGGTAGTAAAGTAGAAGATGGTATCGTTCTGGCGAAGGTCTGTGTGCAGTCGCAGCTCTTTCAGGTGCTGGATTAGTGTCCCACCAGCGCCGTGGACGATAGACTTGGGCAATCCTGTGGTGCCGGAAGAGTACATGATGTAAAGTGGATGATCAAAGGGAAGCTGCTCGAACACCAATTCCGGTACATCACCGTCACCGAGAAAATCATCGTAGTGGATTCCATTGTGAATGGCTGAAATGTTAGCTCTCTCCTCGGTGTGGGGTACCACCACTACTTTTTCTACACTGGGAAGTTTATGCAAAATTCCTTCCAGCTTTTTCAGAGAATTGAAGGACTTACCATTATAAAAGTAGCCGTTGGCGGAAAAAAGAAATTTTGGCTTAATCTGGCTGAAGCGGTCCAGTACTCCCTTAATGCCGAAGTCGGGAGAGGATGAGCTCCAGATGGCGCCAATAGAGACAGTAGCCAGCATGGCGATGACAGCTTCCGGCATGTTGGGCATAAACCCTGCTACTCGGTCGCCCACAACTACGCCGGCATCCCGGAGAGCGTGAGCTGTCTGGGCTACAGCAGTGTGGAGTTTAGAATAAGTAAGAGAGCGAATTGGCTGGTCTTCACCCTGAAAAACAATAGCTGTTCGGTCATCCCGAAAGCGAAGAAGATTTTCTGCGAAGTTCAAGCGTGCGCCGGAGAACCACTTGGCGCCCGGCATCATGGTAAGATTATCCACGACTTCTGTCTGCTGCTCAGAACAGATAATTTCGCCGAAATTCCACATCTCAGCCCAGAACTCTTTTATACTGCTCACCGACCAATGGTGCAGATCTTCGTAGCTATTGAGCTGCAAGTTGAATTTTTCATTGACGAGCCGACGAAATTTATCCATCTCGGTCAGTCGTACCTGATCCGCTGTTGGCTGCCACATGATTTTAGACATCTCTTACCTCACCTTTGGAAAAGTAAATGGTAGTAACGAATCTCGATAAAATCAACCGAAATACACTTTTCATTTTTATCAATTTATTAACAAAAAGAGGACTGTTGTTTCCATATTCTTTTTGCTAACGGATAATTAAAGTTAAATTGCCGCCTCGATTTACGACTTACTTAATAGAACAAAAGGAAAAATGATGAGTAAATATGTTTTCACATTCGGCAATGGCAAAGCTGACGGCAAAGCCGACATGAAAGAACTTTTAGGAGGTAAGGGAGCCAATCTGGCAGAAATGACGAACCTTGGCATCTCGGTCCCGGCGGGTTTTACACTATCCACTGAAGTCTGTAGTCACTTTTATGATCACGATAAGAACTATCCTCCAGAATTGGAACAGCAAGTATTAGAGGCTCTGAAAAACGTAGAAGATATGATGGCGAAAAAGTTTGGTGATTCGAAAAATCCTCTGCTTGTTTCAGTCCGTTCGGGGGCCGCGGTTTCCATGCCCGGAATGATGGAGACTGTTCTCAACGTAGGGCTCACTTCCAAGACCATACCTACTTTGATAGATAAAACCCAAAATCCCCGTTTTGTATATGACGCCTACCGGCGCCTCATTATGATGTACTCCGATGTGGTGATGGAAAAAGCGGCGGGGGTTGAACCAAAAGACGGTTTCGGCATCAGGGAAAGATTGGAAGGGTTAATTGAAGACCGAAAAAAAGTAAAGGGCGTTGAGTTGGATACTGATCTGGATGGTGATGATTGGAAAAAACTATCTGTAGCTTTCAAGAAAACTGTAAAAGACGTTTTAGGAGAAGAATTTCCTGACGATCCTTACGATCAACTATGGGGAGGGATTGGTGCGGTTTTCATTTCATGGAACGGTAAGCGGGCGATCTCTTACCGACGCATCGAGGGACTGTCCAATGAGATGGGAACAGCAGTGAACATTCAGGCCATGGTCTTCGGCAATACGGGTGAGACTTCCGCTACCGGCGTCGCATTTACACGCAATCCAGCCACAGGCGAGAATGTCTTCTTTGGAGAATGGCTCTCGAACGCTCAAGGAGAAGATGTAGTCGCCGGCATTCGGACACCTAACCCCATCAACTTAGCCGGCAAAAGCGACAAAAATCAGCACCTCCTCTCACTGGAAGAAAGTATGCCCGAGCTTTACGCTCAACTTGATAGGATACAGAATCAGCTCGGCATTCACTACCGTGATATGCAGGATATCGAGTTCACCATCGAAGATGGCAAGCTGTGGATGCTGCAGACGCGAGTTGGAAAACGCAACGGAGCCGCCGCCATCAAAATTGCAATCGATATGTACGATGAAGGGTTGATATCAAAGGAAGAAACGCTCATGCGCGTAAACCCAGCTCATGTAGACGAACTTCTGCACCCCATGGTAGATCCTTCGGCAGAAGCTGAGATAGAAGTTTTAGTCAGCGGTCTTCCTGCCGGCCCCGGCGGCGCTTCCGGTCAAATCGTCTTTACGGCAGACGATGCAGAAGCATGGGCTTCTGAAGGTAAACAGGTCGTACTTGTTCGAAATGAGACCTCTCCGGAAGATGTTCACGGTATGCATGCGGCGGCGGCTGTCCTGACGGCCAAAGGCGGTATGACCAGTCATGCAGCGCTTGTGGCTCGCGGATGGGGCAAGTGCTGCATCGTTGGATGCGGAGCCCTAAACATCAATCGTGCTGAAAAAATCGTCGACGTTAACGGGCAAACACTGAATGAAGGTGACTGGATTACCCTCAATGGCACCAAAGGAAATGTCTATCGCGATAAGCTTCCGCTCGTACCGGCAGATCCGCTTAACAATGAATCGTTCCGGAGATTGATGGAGTTGGCTGATGAGGTAAGGTCACTTGGCGTTCGCACGAATGTAGAAACCCCAGAAGATGCTGAACAGGCACTGATATTCGGAGCTGAAGGAATCGGGCTCTGCCGAACAGAACATATGTTCTTTGATCCTAAGCGTATAACCGCCATGCGGGAAATGATTATCGCTGAGACAGAAAAAGCGCGACGAATAGCAGTGATGAAACTTCTCCCATTCCAGCGAAAAGACTTCTATAAAATTCTGAAAGCAATGGACGGCTTCCCCGTAACTATTCGCCTTCTGGATCCGCCGTTGCATGAGTTTGTAACTCTAAATGATGATCAGATCGCGAATCTTGCTATTGAGCTCAGCATAGACGAACATCTTCTGAAAGCTCGTATAGAAAACCTCCACGAATTGAATCCCATGCTGGGACATCGCGGCTGTCGCCTGGGAATTGCCTATCCGGAGATTACTGAAATGCAGGCACGTGCAATTTTTGAAGCGACCGTAAAGCTTACTCAAGAAGGTGTAGAAGTCTTTCCGGAAGTGATGATTCCACTCATTAGTACAGCGGCTGAGTTCCGCCATCAGGAAGCAATCATTAGGCAGATAGCTAAAGACGTCACTAAAGAAACCGGCACAAAATTCTCCTACCTCGTGGGAACCATGATAGAAATTCCGAGAGCTTGTCTTACAGCGGATGAAGTGGCAGAAACAGCGGAATTTTTCTCTTTCGGAACCAATGACCTAACTCAAACCACCTTTGGCTTCTCTCGGGATGACATCGGCGGGTTTCTTCCCACTTACTTGGAGAATCAGATTCTCCCTCACGATCCGTTCCAGTCGCTGGATCAGACTGGAGTAGGACAGTTGGTAGAAATGGGCGTTAAGAAAGGAAGATTAGTGCGGCCTGATTTGAAAGTAGGAATTTGCGGAGAGCACGGCGGCGATCCTGACTCTATCGATTTCTGCCATCGGACAGGGTTAGACTATGTTAGCTGCTCGCCGTTCCGTGTGCCCATCGCAAGGCTGGCGGCGGCCCAGGCGGTCTTAAGGAACAAATAGCAAGAAATATACTGGCGGTAGGATCACACCACAACTCCGCCATCCACACTGATGACTGTACCGGTCACATAGCCGGCTTCATCGCTGGCCAGCCAGGCATAAACTGAAGCCACTTCCTCGGGTTCTCCCATCCTTTGTAGAGGAACCTTCTTCAGCATCATCTCTATGACATTTTCTGGAATATCTTTGGTCATATCAGTAGAAATGAAACCCGGCGCTACCGCATTAACTCGGATGCCGTCTCTACCTAATTCCCGAGCCCACACCTTTGTCATGCCGATAATACCTGCCTTAGAAGCCACATAGTTCGTCTGTCCAAAATTGCCGTAAAGAGCGACCACCGAAGCTGCATTTAGGATCACTCCAGAACCCTGCTCACGCATAATTTCCGCCACTTCCTTTGTACAATTATAAGTGCCTCGGAGGTTTACGGAGATCACACGATCAAATTCCTCGTCAGTCATTTTCTCCAATGTGTTATCCTTAATGACGCCGGCGTTGTTCACCAGAATTCCTATACTACCGTGAGTGTCCATCACATTTGAGATAAGGGACTGAACGCTCTCTCGACTGGAGATGTCAACCTGAACAAACCAGGCTTTGCCACCGTCCTCTATAATTTCGGAAGCCACAGCTTCACCTGAATCCTTATTGTACTCCGCCACAATGACCATAGCGCCTTCATTGGCAAACAAAAGCGCTGTCGCCTTCCCAATCCCCTGCCCGGAACCAGTGATTATGGCGACTTTGTCTTTTAACCCCTTCATAATATCCTCCTGCGTGTAGGCTAATTTCGCTATTGCAACAACCGACATCCACACTTTTTTCTTAATCTCCCAGACAGTAATTTCCCAACACCTTGCGCCAGCTAACTCTACACCTGCTGATATTCACCCTTCTGCTCCACGGACAGGGCAGCATTCCTTCCGGATCACTGCTAAATATGGATGCTGCGGAAGCAGGGCTGAGTACCATTACCGCTCGAGATTTAGAAGCCCACGTCAACTTTCTAGCATCTAATGTTACAGAAGGGCGGGGTACTGGTCAGCCCGGATTGCAGATCGCTGCTGAATATATTGCCGCACAGTTTCACCGGTTCGGTCTGGAACCCATTGGTGATGATGGCTCCTACTTTCAGAAATTTGAGTTACTCAAAACTAGGCTGACTGATAATGTTAAACTGGTGATGATTGAGAAACAAACGGACGGTTGGTCACGGGAGAAATTCCAGTATGGTGAGGATTTCTTTGTTTCTCCCCGTGGACTCACCGGCTCTATAGAAACCCAAGCTCCTGTCGTCTTTGCCGGCTATGGAATTACAGCTCCCAACTATGTTTGGAATGACTATGCCGGCACGGATGTAGAGCGTAAGGTAGTGTTAATCATAGACGGTCAGCCGGAGATCCCCGAATCAGACTACTTCACAGGTGAGACAGAGACACATGTTGGTGATGTAATGGAGAAGGTAATGACGGCCAGGGAGAACGGGGCATCAGCAATCCTCATTGCCTTCAACCCAAGATCAGAAACACTGTTTTCCGATCAAATGAAACGGTGGGAACGGTGGCTGACACAAGATGCCATGGCTCTTCCCTCTCCCATATCCCCGGCACCGGTATTCTTCATTAATAAGAGGACTGCGAATCGCCTGCTGTCAGTTCTCGGCAAATCGCTAATTCAAATTCAGGAGGAAGTAGAAACAGGAATCTCAGGAACCATGATCCTCCCCGGCACTAACTTATTATTTTCCGTTGAACTGGAAAAAGAAACTATTATCACTCAGAATGTAGCCGGTTACCTTTCCGGAGCTGATCCTGAACTCCGCAAAGAAACTGTAATCTTATCGGCTCACTATGACCATCTCGGGATAGATGAAGAGGGGACCATCTGGAATGGTGCGGATGATAATGGAACAGGAACGTCAGCCATTTTAGAAATCGCCGAAGCTTTAACCTCAACCAGAAAGCGGGCGCCCCGAAGTTTCCTATTCCTGACTGTGTCAGGTGAGGAAAAAGGACTCCTAGGTTCAAGCTACTACACTGACCATCCGCTGATTCCAATTGAGCAGACCATCACAGACTTGAACATTGACATGGTCGGCAGAAATGCACCTGACAGCATTTACATAATCGGCTCCGATATGATCAGCCGGGAACTGCACAATATGAACGAATCTGCGGCTCTGTTTTTGGATAATCTGTCGCTTAATTACCGCTATAATACATTGGATGATCCCAATCGATACTACTACCGAAGCGACCACTACAACTTTGCCAAACACGGTGTCCCCGTGATCTTCTATTTCGCGGGTATGCACGAAGATTGGCATCAACCTACGGACACCGTAGATAAGATCAACTTCGACAAAATGGAAAGGGTAGCTAAACTGGTCTATCTAACCGGATGGGGAATGGCGAATCAGAAAGAAGACAGCAGAAAGAATAGTTTAAACAGTGAGTTTCAACTCCATATCAAGTATTAAATAAACCTTAAAAGTTGTCTAACCAACAACTTCTTTAAACACCCGCTTGAAATTACCTCCCAGTATCTTGCGAATATCTTCTTCAGAATAACCCCTTTCCAGAAGTTTTTCCGTTATTACGGGGAGTTTCGTGCAATCCTCCACCCTTTTCGGCAGCACACTAACTCCGTCAAAGTCAGAACCCAAGCCTACATGTTCCGGGCCAATGAATTTGGCGATATAGTCTATGTGATCCACAAGCACATCCACAGATGGTGCCACTGCCCCAATATCGGCTCCCAGTAGATCCATAGAGGCATACCAATAATCATCTGATTCCTCACCGTAGTGTTTTTTCAGTGAATCTAATTCTGCACTGTGCTGTCCCCGAACTTCAGCGGCTCTTTGCTCAAATGTACTATCTATATATCCAGGGAAAAAGTTGATGAACACCACCCCGCCATTCTTCTTAATGGCTCGGAGTTGGTCGTCTTTCAGATTCCTGAAATGTGGGCAAAGGTCATAGACTGAAGAATGAGAAGCGATGATCGGTTTCGTAGTCACTTCCAGAATATCCCAGAATGTCTGTTCTCCAGCATGGGATACGTCCACTATCACACCAATCTTGTTGCACCGACGGATGACTTCCCGTCCAAAATCGGTAAGTCCCTTAAGTTCTAAGCTATCCGATTCGACTTCGTCTTTTGCCGATGTTGCCCATTCATTTGAGTTGTTCCACGTTACACCCAAGTAGCACATCCCCCGGCTTTTGAGTTGTTCCAGTTTCTCCAAGCTGTTTTCTATGGCATGTCCCCCTTCTACACCGATAACCGCGGCAAGCTTTCCTTCTTGTTCCAGCTGGATCAAATCAGCATAGCAGTCAGCTATTCCCATTTTCTCAGGTATAGCAGCCACAACACGCTCTAAAGCATTAATCATCTTATTCGCTTGAGAGAAAGCACGATCCGGTAGAAACTCTGAGGGATTTACCCAGACCGCAAAGACTTGAGCGTCCATTCCCCCAGCCAAAAGGCGGGGGATATCGGAGTGTCCGCTGGTTGTCCACTCGGTAATATCTTCGCCTCGCAAAACACGCAGCAGAACATCATTGTGCGTGTCAGCCACATAGGAGTTAAAGTGAAGAAAATCTGCCGATTGACTGTAAATAGTAGACAGGACAACTATTCCGTATAAGATTGTTTTCATGAGATAAACTTAGATGATTTTTTAGCCGTACCAATGCACTTTGAGCTTGAGATTACATTCATCCTATAAGGGCATTTAATCAGTCGGTATTTGTAAATAATCTTGTACAGCAATTTCGTCTATTTCTGATATATCATCAAATTTTTCAAGCATGGCTTCTATAATTTTAAGCTGTTTTTCTCCACGTGTATAAACTTCTGAATAAGGAATTTGATGAAATGATACCATGGAATAACGTGGAATGAATTCTCCTGGAAACATACGTTCCATTTTTAATTCCAGCTTTCTTCTCTTTCTATATGTTGGATCATTGACGTGATCTCGCATTTCCAGATAGTTTTCAATAGCCATCTTAGCAATGGAATGTCCATTTTTCACGTGTATCCTGGAAAACTCTGAAAATATGACAGCCCAATCTCCACTATGTTTGTCAATAAGTTTTCTCAACAAAGAACAGTCTTGAAACGATGCATTCATCCCCTGGCCAAAGAAGGGTACCACAGCGTGGGCAGCATCGCCCAATAGTAAGGCTTGACTTCCCACATGCCAGGGATCACAAAATACTGTGCCTAATTTCCCGATTGGATTGGATAAATATTCTTCCTCAACACCAGGCATCATTCCTAGTGCGTCAGGGAATTGATTTTCAAATAATTTAATAACATCTTCACTTTCAACGACTGTTTTAAAACTTAATGGACCCTCCATAGGAAAAAATAAAGTACAAGTAAAGGCTTTGTTTAGGTTTGGTAGGGCAATGAGCATGAATTGTCCCCTCGGCCAGATATGTAGAGCATTGGGCTCCATTGGAAAGTTTCCATCCCTTCCCGGAGGAAGGGTTAATTCTTTATAACCATGCTCCAATGGTTCATATGTACAATTAAGCTTCCCACTCTCAACCATGGCGTCCCGCACTGCGGAAGCTGAACCATCTACTCCAATAACCAACGATGCATGAAAAACATTGGTACGGCCAGACTTGGTGTCTTGAAATGTAATGGTTTCCTTGTCTAGATCAACATGCGTACATTTTTTATTGAAATGAATCTTTACCTTCCCCGTCTCCTCCGCTAAGGTCATTAGCTGCTTATTTAATTGCTCTCGTGAAATAGAACATATGACTTCTGTCTTTCTTTGTCCGTAAGGTTGTAAGTGAGTTGAACCATCTATATCATGAATCATGCGCCCTTTCATGGGAATTGTAAATGGCTTTATTTGGTCGTAAATCTTCACTTCTTTGAGTGCGTGAATTCCACGAGCTGACAAAGCTAAATTTATAGAGCGGCCAGCACCAATAGACTCTTTACGCATATCCGCGCGACGCTCATAGATATCAACATGATAACCAAGTCTTGCTAGACTAGTAGCCAGTAGAGGTCCAGCAAGTCCTGCTCCAATTTGAGTGATTTTTTCTCCCATTATATTTATACCGCTAGAGATTTTAAGATTTCGTAGAATCGATATACTTCTATAAATGAATTGTATAGGGGTGCCGGAGCAACGCGAATGACATCAGGTTCACGCCAATCACAAATTACACCTTGAAGACCTAATTGGTTAAAGACATCCTTGCCATTTTTATTCATTACCAGCGATAGCTGAGAACCTCGTTGCGTTGCATCAGCAGGTGTAACAATCTCCACTTTGTTACTGATTGTGTTCATCAAAAATTCCATATAACCAGTTAGTTTTTCACTCTTGCTCCGAATCAACGACATTCCCACTTTATCGAATATAGCCATGGACGCTCTAAGACAAGCCATGGCCAAAATAGGCGCATTGCTTATCTGCCAGCCCTCAGCTCCTTTAATTGGCACAAAATCTGGCCCCATTTGGAATCGGGTTTGCTTGTCATGCCCCCACCAACCCGATAAACGCGGACCATCCCAGTTACCATGACGTTCATGAATAAACACACCACCGGGACTTCCCGGCCCAGCACATAGATACTTGTAACTACACCATGCAGCAAAGTCAACTCCCCAGTCATGTAGATATAACATAATATTTCCCGCTGCGTGAGCTAAATCAAATCCCACATACGCACCAATCTTTTGTCCAGCCTTGGTAATGGCTTCCATATCAAATGCCTGGCCGGTATAGTAATTAACTCCCCCTATAAGTATTGTAGCGATTGAATCACCATGCTCTTTCAAGGTCCCTAATATATCTTCAGTATGTAGCGTTTTTTCTCCTTCTCGGGGTGATAACTCAAGGAGGACATCTTTGGGGTTCAAACCATGCAATTTAATTTGGGACTCAACAGCGTATTGATCAGATGGAAAAGCTCCTTTTTCGATGACGATCTTATTTCGATTGCCAGTCGGCTGATAAAATGAGATTAATAAGAGATGAAGATTCACAGTAAGGGCATTCATAACCACTACTTCTGATGGTTTTGCTCCCACCAGGCGTGCGGTTGATTTTGACAGATGTTCGTGGTATGACTCCCAGTAAGTATGTTGACCTATTACACCTTTTTTAGCCCATACCTCCAATTCTTTGTTTACCATTTCTGTTGTTGTTTTGGACATAAGACCAAGTGAATTCCCACAAAAATAAATGACTTCTTTGCCACCCATCCTGTGAAAATGAAACATCCTGCGGTAATCTTTTAGGGGATCGTTATGATCCATCTGTTTTGCAAAAGAAAGAGAAGCTTCGTAGTTCATTACATTTCGATGGGGAAAATTACGGGTCTGCTGGGAGCAGCATCACTTACAAAATTTGCTACCTGTATTTGCAGCAAATACCTGTCATCCGGTACATCATTCGGGACATATATCATTTCAGTTATAGTTTTTGATGAGGGTGGGTTACCATCCAAATCGTGTTTGTCCTGATCTACACCCCAGAATATATGATGGTTTACAAGTCTACCTTCATCATAAGCGGGGTCGATTGTAGGCATATCCACGAGCAAATGATTAACACTCAATACCTTTAGTTTTTTCATGGCTTCCTCAGAAAAATAAGGGGGCAAATGATCGGAATCGTAGGTTCTTGAACACTTGCTCTCGTTATTGGGCAGTGAGCGAAGGATTAAACCAGCATTAAAACCGCTTTCGACAGCTATCTGTCCTTCATGAATAATGCCATCACGTGGTTGGACTGTAATCAGGGTAACTGGGATCAGCACATCAGTAATAATAGAATGGACTGAAATATTGTCATTTACGATATGTCCAACACATTCAGTATGAGTACCGTTGCAATGGGGAATAAGGGTTAGCACATCAAAATTGCAACCGCCACCCTGTTTGGTGGCTCCAATAAGGTTTCCACTTTTATATGGAACTGCAGTAGCTTTTTCTACGCCAAAATAATTGGGTTGAGTCCTGTCAAAATTCAAAGGAATCGACAGATCGATAAAACTGGATGAATCATAATGGTATAAGTTGTTGTTAATCTTAAGGGAACAACGCATCAAATATTCTCAAGACCCAACCAGTCCAGTGCATTTTGACTCAAAAGTTTTTGTTTATCATCAATACTTAAAGATGAGTTGGTAATGAGACCTCCGGGTTCGAGTTCACCCAGCGGGAATGGATAATCTGTCCCCAATGCTATTTTATCAATTCCAACTTTGTTAATTAAGTAATCCAATGCATCGTTATCGTGGACCAGGGAATCGACCCAGAATTTTCCCAAATATTTAATAGGATCAATTTTATTATCAACAGCGCATAGATCTGGGCGAACTTCAAACCCCTGCTGTACTCTTCCAAGAATGGCTGGGAATGCTCCACCCCCATGAGCAAAAGCTACACGTAGATTCGGAAGGCGCTCAAAGACTCCTCCAAATATCATTGAACATATTGCCCTGCTGGTTTCTGCAGGCATACCTACCAGCCAGGACAGCCAGTATTTTTTCAAATTGTCCTGTCCCATCATATCCCACGGATGTACAAAAATAGCTGCGTTCAAATCTTGTGCAGCTTCAAACACCGAAAATAACAATTCATCATCTAAATTCATCTGATTTACATTGGTACCTATTTCCACTCCAGCAAGGCCTAAATCACTCATACATCGTTCCATTTCGCTGATGGCTAGATCGACATTCTGAAGAGGAATGGTCCCAAGTCCAATAAATCTTTTGGGAAATTCAGCAACGACCCCAGCAATATGATCGTTCAATAACACCGATACTTCCAGCGCATCTGCTGCCTTAGCCCAATAGCTGAACATCGCTGGCACAGTGGAAAGAATCTGAATATCTACATCATGATTCTTGCAGTCACCCATGCGTGTGCGTGGATCCCAGACATTTGCTTCTACTTCTCGAAAAAATTTACCGTCTTTCATCATTCGTGCACATCCGGTCTTGTGATGCTCCAAGTTAATCCACCCACCATAGCCATACTTCTCTTTACAATCTGGCCATTCTTTAGGCAAAATGTGGGTGTGTATGTCTATTTTCAAGTTTCGATACTAGCTGGGAGGTTCCTGGATGGCACTGCAATGATCACATGTTCGGGCTTCTATATTATCCCAATATTTTCCAAACAGGGGAGGAAGTTGTTCAACAATGTCTTCTAATTGAAAAAATTCTTCGTACAAAAGAGTATCACATACATCACAATACCATTGAAAACCATCTAATGAACCTTTTTCTCTAATGTATTCGATTACAAGTCCCGCTGTATTTGCAAGCCGTTGGGGAGAATGAGGAATATTTTTCGGCAATAGAAATATTTCCCCCTCCTTAATGGGAACATCCATCTTTTTACCTTCACTCATGATCTTCAAGATCATATCTCCTTCGATCTGGTAGAAAAATTCCTCGATGGGATCCACATGATAATCTTTGCGCGTGTTTGGACCACCAATTACCATTATCATAAAATCGGTATCCTTATACACCACCTTATTTCCTACGGGTGGTTTTAGCAGGTGGCGGTTGTCTTCAATCCATTGCTTGAGGTTTAGCGGAGGGTTTAAAGCCATAAAGCACTCCTTTAATCAGTTGATGCAATACATTTAAGTTCAATGGCAATTGGTGTGGGCAGTGCCGTTATTTCAACCGTAGTGCGAGCTGGTTTATTGCTCTTGAAGTATTCACCATAAATTTGATTAAACGTGTCAAAATCGTCCTGCATATTTGTTAGAAAAACAGTTACATCTAAAAGTTGGTCCCAACTCGAGCCTGCATCTTCAAGAATCATTCTTACATTCTCAAACACAGACCGAGCCTGTTTCTCAATATCGTAGGACAAAATGTTCCCATCTTCATCCAATTCCACCCCTGGGATTGTTAAAGATCCCTTTTTTCGTGGTCCTACTCCTGATAGGAATAGAAAATTATTTACTTTTTTAACATGCGGATAGGACCCAACAGGGTCAGGGGCTCTTTCTGAAAATATTGATTCGTTCATTAGTCCTCTGCTTTAATGCATACGGTTTTTGCTTCCGTAAAAAACCGGAAAGCTTCCTCACCACCTTCGCGACCCAAACCGGAATTCTTCATCCCACCGAAAGGCGTTCTCAAATCCCTTACCATCCAACAGTTAATCCATATTACACCCGACTCTATTTTACTGGCTACTCGCTCCGCTTTTTTTAAATCGTTTGTCCAGATTGAAGCAGATAATCCATACTCAGTTGCATTTGCAATTTCTACAGACTCTTCCTCACTAGAAAAGGGAATTAAAGTTACAACTGGGCCAAAGATTTCTTCCTGATTTGTTCTACATTCCGGACCAAGGCCTTCAATAATAGTCGGTGAAATAAACCACCCATTTTTACAACGACCGTTTCCAGCCAATCTTTCTCCCCCGGCCAGAATGCTCCCACCTTCATCTTTCGCGAGCTGAATATAATTTATCACTTTTTCAGAGTGCGATTCGGAAATGAGAGCTCCCAAATCTGATTCTTTTTTCAACGGATCACCTACAATCAGCTGATTAGTCCGGGCAATAAATTTATCACGAAACTCTTCATATATTTTTTCTTCAACAAGAATCCTTGAGCCACATAAACAGATTTCTCCCTGATTCGCAAAAGATGATCTTAGAGTTGTTTCTAACATTCGTTCGAAATCACAATCAGCAAAAATTATATTGGGGTTTTTACCACCTAATTCCAGAGACAGCTTTTTGAAATGAGGAGCCACTGCACTACTTATTATTGCACCAGTTTTAGTACCGCCAGTAAAGGACACTGCTTTTATCCCCGGGTGAGTTGTAATGGCCGACCCAGCTTCTGGTCCTCTTCCATGGATTATATTCAGTACTCCGTCTGGGAGCCCTGCTGTCTTGGTGATGTGCCCCAATACTTGCGCGCTAAAAGGAGTCAGCTCAGATGGCTTTCCGACAACACAATTGCCAGTGGCTATCGCCGGAGCAATTTTCCATGAAAAGAGATAAAGCGGCAGATTCCAGGGAGAAATACACCCTACAATACCAAGCGGTTCGTGATGAACCGTGTTTAAACCGAATTCTTTAGATTCAAATGTTTGATCATCAAATGTTCTGACCATATCCGCAAAAGTATGAAAATTTGAGATAGCACGCGGGAGGTCTACCGAGCGGGCTAGGGAAAGTGGTTTACCCGTATCACGTGACTCTGCTACAGCCAGATTATCAAAATCGGATTCAATGCCATCCGCAATTGCATCGAGGATGTTTGCCCGCTCATCCACAGACGTTTGTGACCAGGACGGGAATGCTGACTCTGCCGCCAGGACTGCCTCCTCCACATCTTTTGGTCCAGATGCTGGGGCTCGACAATAAACCTCGCCAGTGGCTGGTTCATATACATCTAAATATTGACCTGCAGCAGGAGAAGTGAACTTGCCATTAATGAAGTTATTTATATGATCCATCAGACACCAAAACGCCCGCCATCAATGGAGAAATCTGCACCATTTATATAGCTGGCAGCATTCGAAGCCAAGAATGCAACAGCAGATGCGATTTCATTCGGTTGCCCGATGTGGCGAAGGGATGTTTTATTTGCTGTTTGCTCTACCATTTCGTCATAAGAAATACCCGCAATATCAGCCCTAGTTTCCAGCAGTTCTTTTAATCGCACTGTACTGATGTAACCTGGCAAAATGTTGTTGACAGTTATGCTGTCTGAACCCAATTCTAATGCCAATGTTTTCGCCCATTGGGCCACTGCCCCCCGAATAGTATTTGACACACCTAATCCGGGGATTACTTGGCG
>ENA-ORDI01000834-ORDI01000834.1-marine-metagenome-genome-assembly--contig:-NODE-834-length-19188-cov-3.175867_pt1 | contig 19188 bp, 18 predicted proteins | sample MGYA00248628_ERZ508525 | MGnify/ENA primary metagenome ERZ508525 (study PRJEB26195, sample SAMN05422138) | marine metagenome | isolation source: East of Porto Seguro, South Atlantic Ocean | place... | reverse complement strand
TTAATTTTATGGCCTCCAGAATACCCAACTTTAGTATCTCTAATTCCATTAGTAGTTCTAAATATTTCTTCAACCCCCCAAAAACAGCCTGCCGCTAATAATGCTTGTTCCATTTATTTCTCCTCTTATAAATACCAAATAAATTTGCGTTCGTGTTTGGTGTTTTGCGTGTGAAAAATATTTGGTTTTTTATTATCCTTTTAAATTCATACTGTATGGTATAAGATTTATATTCATTTGTAAATTTTAAAAGTGAGTATAATGAATAATTTAAATATCTTAAAACAATTATCAGAAGCATTTGGGCCTTCGGGATTTGAGGAAGAGATAAATGCTATAATTTCTAACGAATTTAAATCTTTAAAATCATTTACGAGAACAGAAGATGGATTGGGATCTGTTATATTTTCAAAAAATACCAAATCATCTTTACCTGTTATATCCTTAGTGGCTCACATGGACGAAATTGGATATTTAGTTAAATATATTGATGATAGAGGTTTTGTTAAAGTTCAAAATTTAGGTGGATGGTTATCGCAAGCTATGATAAATCAGAGATGGATAATTAGAACTGAAAATAATGATATTATTGGTATCTCTGGAATTAAAACTATTCATGTAATGACTCCTGAAGAGAGAAAGAGTTTTTATAAAACTAATAATGAATTATTTATTGATGTTGGAGCAAAGAATAAAAGTGATGCAATTAATATTGGTATAAAACCTGGTAACCCTATTGCACCTTACAGTAAAGTTGTAGAATTAAATAATGATCGCTTATTAGGGAAAGCATGGGATGACAGAATTGGATGTGCAATGTTAATTGATTTAGCAAAAAGAGTAGATGATATTACTCTTCCGTATAATATAAATTTTGTTTTCACAACACAAGAAGAAATTGGACTCAGAGGTGCTATGACTACAGCTTACATCACAAATTCAGATATATGTATTAATCTTGAGGTGGGAGTTGCTGGTGATTTTCCATATATGACAAAAGATGAAGCTCAAGAAGAATTGGGACTAGGCCCTTCTATATTTTTACATGATAGTTCTATGTTACCAGACAAAAATCTTCAAAATTATATTGAAAGAATTGCATCTGACAATGGTATTAATTTACAGTATGAAGTTTTAGCTGGATATGGAGAAGATGGAGCTATGTATCAAAAATCACGTAAAGGAATACCCGCTATTAATCTTGGTATTCCAACGAGATATCTTCACTGTCATAATAGCGTTATCGACTTAAATGATTATAGTAATGGAGTTAACTTAGTAAATCACATATTAAATGATTTAAATCCAGATAAAATAAATTCTATTATCAATTAAATCTTGACTAGAACATTTGTTCTATGATAAAGTGATATTTAATTAGCAGGAATATATAATCTTTTGGATTTTTGGCTGATATATTCCTGCTAAGCTAATTTTGCTACTGATAATCTACCATTTACATTATGTTTGTCTATTAACTTTTGTACGAAACCGGTTTTTTTCATTTCTTCAACAAATTCAGCAATATATGTTGATGAATTTATGTTTTGAATAGAAGTTCCAATTGCCTGCTGAACAGACATAAATTGCCCTTCTAATATTTTTGCTCCTGATATTTTTTTAACATCTTCTATTAGTGCAGGTCGTAATCCTGCTAATGCATCTAAGTTTTTATTTAAAAATACATCAAAAGAACTATCTACTCCTTCTACCTGTATTAATTCTGCATTAAGCATATTGCGTTCAAGCCATAATCCATATGCAGTTCTGCTAGCTACAGAAATTTTGTTTCCAATTTTATCCACATCTAATATATTGTTAATTTTTGAATTAGATTGCACTATATAAGTTGCCTGAATTTCTGCATAGGCAGCGCTAAAATTAATTTTTTCTGCCCTTTGAGGCTCAGCTCCAATATTGCATATATCCCATTTATCATTTTCAGCATCATCTGCAATTTCTCCTGGAGTTGTATATGGAATAAGTTTTAATTGTAAATTTAATTTATCTGCTAATTCTTGTGCCATATCAGGAGAAACTCCTATAGGGGTACCATCTTTTGTTTTGTCAGTAACCAATAGGAAATTTGACATATTAATTGCAGCACGAAGAATGCCATTAGATGATAATTCATATTTGGTAGTTTTGTTCATATAGTTTTAATTAATTTTATATTGGCACGCCTGGCAGGATTCGAACCTGCGACCCGCTGATCCGAAATCAGCTGCTCTGTCCCCTGAGCTACAGGCGCATTTTAACATTATAGTATATATTTAACGAATATTGGGATGAGAAATTGTAACACAATTTATATATATTTGGGGTGGACGGAGGGAATCGAACCCTCGCTCTCCCGGGCCACAACCGGGCGTATTAACCACTCTACCACGCCCACCACGAAAAAGGATCTTAACATTTATATTATAAAAGGATCAAGAATAAAATGAACTTGATAATAAGAATTTTAATAAGATAATTATTTACGCACTAGCAAATTTGTTGTCTTTTGAGTCAAGATTTTCATTCGATACATTTAGAGCGTGTAGAATTGTAGATACTTCAATCTCTGTTTTAGAATGATGTCTTAAATGATTTCTGAAATTTACTTCGTATATATTTCGGCGACCAATTCGGGTTTTTGCAATATAATTTGATTGTTCAAGATCAGTAATAATTTTATGGGTTGTTCTTTCAGTAATACCGACAGTTAAAGCGATCTCTCTTGCTGTGATTTTCGGGTTTTGGGCTATATGGCTTAATACCAGACCATGATTAGTGATAAATGTCCAATTTTCTTCCATATTAGCTGTCCTTCCTCCTGATCATACATAATTTATGTAAAGTTATACTTAAGGTTTGGTACGTTGAAACGTTATAGAATCATAACAGATTTACTAATAGTTCTGTCAACTAAATATTCAATAATTTATGAAATAATTAATAATTTTTTAATAAATTCAAAATAGTTCTAACACTAACGCCTGTTGGTCCTTTTGGATTATAGCCAACATCTTTTTGAGATGTGATTGTACTTGCAATATCTAAATGTATCCAAGAAGCATTTCCTGCAAATTCTCCAATAATCATTGCTCCGGTAATAGCACCCGCGTCTCTTCCGCCAATATTTTCAATATCAGCAATTGAATTTTTATATAATTTACTATAATTCTCATCAACTGGTAATTGCCAAAATTTCTCCCCTGTACTTTTTGCTGAGATCAAAAATTTATTAATAAACTCTTGATCATTCCCAAAAAGACCAGTATATTCATTGCCTAGTGCAATTGATATTGCCCCGGTTAGTGTAGCTATATCAATAATGTTATTTATACCTTTATCAACAGCATAACTTAGAGCATCTGATAATACTAACCTACCTTCAGCGTCAGTATTTCCTATTTCAATAGTTTTACCATTCATTGCCCTTACTACATCCCCAGGTCTTTGAGCATTGCCGCCAGGCATATTTTCTGCTATTGCCAAAATCCCCATAACATTTTTTTTGGGTTTTTGGTAAGCTATAGCTTTCATTACTCCAAGAACAATTGCTGAACCTGACATATCAGTTTTCATTGTTCTCATACTCATTCCTGGTTTTAAGTTTAATCCTCCAGAATCAAAAGTTATTCCTTTACCTATGATAGCAATATTATTATTTTTGTTTTCTTTGTCGCCATTATAATTTATTATTATCATCTTGGGATCATTTTTACTTCCCTGCCCCACTCCTAATATTACTTCCATTCCTAGATTTTCCATTTCTTTAACATTTAATATTGTTAATTCTAATTCAGAATTTTTTACTATATCTTTAGCTACATTTTCCAGTTCGCTAGGATTCATATAATTAGGTGGTTCATTAATTAGATTTCTGACTAAATTTATTGAATCAGATTCATTAATTATCTCTTCAAAATTATATGAAGTACCCAATGGCGTGTTATCCTGTGTATTTATTAAATCAATTCTCTCTAAGGTATTTGGCTTTTTATCGGTTTTAAATTTATCATATTTATAAGTTCCAAGAATTAATCCCTGTGAAATCGCATTAACAGTTTTATTAAATTCTAAATTGTTATTTCCTGCACCCGATATAATTATAGAAGCAGAATTGTTTTTCATATTGTTTAAAAATCTTCCAAGACTTCCACTTGCTTTTCTTATATTTTCATAATTAAGTTCTTTTTCTTCACCCATTCCGATTAAAATTAATTGTTTGGATTTTAATTTATTCATTGTGTAAATATTTGTTATTGTACCTATGTCTGATGAAATTTGTTTTTTAGTGTCTAATTCGTCTATAAGTTTATCAATTAAATTATTTACAGAATTTAAATCAGAATTTTTTTTGTTATTTTTATAATATGGTATGCAAATTGAATCAGTATTTAATTCAATGACAGATGAATTTAAAATGTTAAATTTCATTAAACGACCCCTTTTATTTATTGTTTTCATTCAAGATTATAACTTAAATTTTGCCTGATTTGAACTTTCAGGTTATAATATTCTGCGTTGTATAAATTATATTAATAGATAATATTGGAGCTATAAAAATGAAATTAGGATCTGCTGCAGTAAACTTAGTAACTGATGGTACCTTGTCAAAAGATGGGGGAGCCTTATTTGGTAGAGTCCCTAAAATGGATTGGGAACAGGCTATTAAACCTGACAGGAGAAATCGTGTAAAAATGGGTATCAATTTATTATTAATACAAACTCCTAAATTTAATATTTTAGTAGATACTGGCTTAGGATCGAAATCCAATGATACGATAAAAGATATATATTCATTGAATGGTAATAAATTAGCAAAAAGCCTAAAACTATTAAATTTAAGTCCTAAAGATATCAGTTTAATTATTTTATCCCATTTACAATTTGATCGTGCTGGAGGATGTACTAAATTAGATAGATCTGGCAAATTAGTACCGGCTTTTCCCAAAGCTAAACATCTTGTACAAAAAGTATGTCTTGAGGAAAGTAAATCACCTTCAGAAATAGAAAAATCTTTTGTAAACCAAGATGATTTTATGCCATTAATTGAAAAAGACCTTATAGAAGAATTAGATGGAGAAAGCGAAATCATTCCTGGGATAAAAACACAAATTACTGGTGGCCCTTCTATGGGGCATCAAATAGTATTTATTGAATGGGGAAGTGAAAGAATTGTTTACGCAGGTTCTATTATACCTACAAGGTTCCATATCTCACCCCAGCATGTTGCTGCATATGATGTTTATCCTTATGAAACATTAGCATGGAAAAAGAAACTTATTGATATGGCTGTTAATGATGGGTGGTTAATAGTCTTTGGAAACGAAGTAGGACATTCAGCAGGATATTTGACATCAAGCAGGGGAAATTTAGCAATTCAGCCAATTGAATTATAAAATTTTAGCAATTATATAATCATTATTAGATTCTTGTAGGATCACTGAAGTAATTTTATTATATAAATTATCTTTAGATTCTGTTTGAATTCTTAGATAATCTTCACTATAACCTTCAAATATAGTTGTTGATTTATTTAACGGTTTTTCCCATAAAACATTTCTTTTTTGATTCAAAACATTTTTTCTATAACTAGTTTCTTCAATATTTGATAACTTTAAGGCAATATGCATTCTTTCTTTTTTGATTTCAGGTTTTATTTTGTTTTTAAAATAAAATGATGAAGTCCCAGGTCTATCTGAATATGGGAATAAATGAATTTTAGAAAATTTAGAAAATTTTATGATTTTCAATGTATCATTGAAATCTTTTTCTGTTTCTCCTGGAAATCCTACAATAACATCTGTTGATATAGATGGATTTATAAGTTTTGATTTTATCAGATTTACTGATTTCAAATAATCATCATTATCATATTTTCTTCTCATTAATTTTAAAATATTATTACTTCCGCTTTGCAAAGCTAAATGGAAGTGATTACAAATTCTATTTTTATATTTTTTATATATATCTAACAATTTTTCAGAGATTTCATGAGCCTGAATAGAAGAGATTCTTAATCTTTCAATACTAGTTTCAGTCATAATATATTTAATTAATGATTCTAAATTTTCATTAATTAAATCAAAACCATAAGATCCTAATTGTGTACCTGTAAGTATAATTTCTTTATACCCAAGTTCATGTAATTCATTTATTTCATTAACAATCATTGTTTTATCTATACTTTTTTCTCTCCCTCTTACTTTGGGAACAATACAGTAAGCACAGATTTGATTGCATCCTTCTTGTATTTTTACTGAAGCTCGAGTTCTATCTAAAAGACTCCCCGGTTTAATTGGGTTATCAATTGGAGGGAGTTGATAACCAAGCTGATTAGAAATATCATAAATAAGATCTTCTTTTTGGAAATTCCCATAAACTAAATCTGCTATTTTACTTTTTATGATATTTTCTTTGTCTCTCTCTGCATAACATCCTGTAAGAACTGTTAATGTTGATGGGTTTGCTTTTTTAATTTTTCTTAATGCTTTTCTAGCTTTTTTGTCAGCCACATGAGTTACTGTACATGAATTTAGTATATATATATCAGGATTTTCTAAATTTGAATTTACATTAAATCCATTCTGTATAAATTTTTTGTATAGTTGGATGCTATCTGCTTGGTTTAATTTACATCCATGTGTATCTATTTTTACTGATATCATTATTGTTCTTGCAATTAATATTGTTAACTTTATAATATTTTACATTAAATGTTAAAATTTGATTATAAAAAAATTAAACATAATATAATAAAGCCTTTCGATAGATGAAACAAAAAAATTTAATAGGTTGGCCCAAAGTTGGCCCACTATTGTTCAAACAATGTGGATAATATGAGATGAAAACATTAGATATAGTTAGTCTGGGCGAATGTATGGTCGAATTATATGGAGAAGGATCTTTATCACAAAGCCCTACTTTTCATAAATCTTATGCCGGAGATACTATGAATATGATCTCAATGGCATCAAAATTAGGATTAAAATGTGGATATATTACAAATGTAGGAAATGACCCATTTAAAGATTATTTACTTGATCAATGGAAATCATTGAATATAAATTTGGATTGTACTCAAATTATAGATGGTTTTAATGCTGTTCATTTTACTGTTTTGCAAAATGATAATAATAGGCAATTTGTATATTACAGAAAAAATAGTGCTGCAAGTAAAATTGATAGCAAACTAATAAATGATGACTATTTAAAAAGGACAAAAATTTTTCATACAAGTTCTTTAACTCAGTGTATTTCTGATTCTGCCAGAAATGCTGTAGGTAAATTTTTACATAAATCCAAATCATTAGGAATTACTACATCATTTGATACAAATTTCAGATCAAATATTTGGTCAGCAACTGACGCAAAAAATGCAATTTTAGATGTAATTGAATATATTGATATTCTCTCTCCATCTTATCCAGATGAAGTAAATAAAATTTTTGAATTAAATACCCCATTAGAAATGATAAAATTTGGCTTGTCAAAAGGTTGTAAACTTGTTGTTGTAAAATGTGGTGAAGACGGAGCATATATAGGTGACTCAAATAAGATTATATATTCCAAAGCAATAACTCCTAAGGGTTTGCTAGATACTACAGGAGCAGGAGATTCTTTTCTTGGAGGATTTCTATATTCTTATATTAAAAATATGAATATAGAAGATAATATGAGATATGCAATATCTTCAGCTGGTTTGAAAATTTCAGGTAGAGGAGGCATTCAAAGTCAACCTACAAAAGATGAGGTAGAGAAATATATTAATTTAGTTAAGGTAAAAAAAATAACTTATCAATAGATAACTAACCATAATATATATATTTTAATTTAATTTAATATGAAATAATAATTCATTGTTTAAAATTTCGGAGATTTTGTTGACTAAAGAAGTAGTTATAACAGGTATCGGTATGATTTCACCCGTTGGTAATACCATTGATGCTTCGTGGAATAATTTGATAAATGGAAATTCTGGTATAGATGTAATAAAATCTTTTGATACTTCTGAGATGGAAACAAAAATAGCTGGAGAAATTAAAAATTTTAACCCAATTGATTTAATTGGCAAAAAAGAATCTCGTAGAATGGATCGTTTTTCTCAATTAGCTATAGTTGCATCTCAAGAGGCATTAAATTCCGCTCAATTAAACATTGATGAAACTAATGAACATAGGGTTTCTGTTATGATTAGTAGTGGCATAGGCGGTATTATTACAATTTCTGAACAAATTGATATTTTACGTGATAAAGGTCCTTCTAGAATAAGTCCATTTTTAATTCCAATGATGTTGCCTGATATGGCTTCTTCGCAAGTATCGATGAAGTTCGGAGCTAAAGGTCCAAATTTTGCGATTGTATCTGCTTGTGCAAGTGGTGGTGACTCTATTGGTATAGCATCAGAATTTATAAAATCAAATCGAGTAGATATTGTTTTAGCTGGCGGTTCAGAAGCTGCAATATGCCCCATAGGTATTGCAGGTTTTAATGCATGTCATGCACTTTCTAAAAACAATTCATCACCTAAACAAGCGTCTAAACCATTTGATAATAATCGAGATGGATTTGTATTAAGTGAAGGCGCCGGTGTTTTAGTTTTAGAATCTCGGGAAAGCGCAAATAAAAGAGGTGTAAATATCTTGGCTACTTTGGCTGGTTATGGTTCTTCTGCTGATGCAAACCATATTACACAACCAGCTCCAGGAGGAGAAGGTGGAGTTAGAGCTATGAATGAAGCTATAGTTAATGCAGAAATTAATACTAATCAAATTGATTATATTAATGCACATGGAACTTCAACTCCGTTAAATGACAAATTTGAAACAATGGCCATGAAAACAGTTTTTGGTACTGAAATTAATAATATTGCTATAAGCTCTACTAAATCTATGACAGGTCATTTATTAGCTGCAAGCGGAGCTATTGAAGCAGCAATATCTGTTAAATCATTAAATGAAAATATTGTCCCTCCAACTATTAATTTGAATGAACCGGATCCTGAATGCGATTTGAATTATACACCTAATAAATCATTACATAAAAATTTATTTTATACTATGTCTAATTCATTCGGATTTGGAGGACATAATTGTTCTTTAATTTTTTCGAAACCAAGTAATTAGTTACTTTATATAACTTGAACCCGGATCATTTATAAATCTCCAAAGCCATAGTACAGCTCTAAATGTAATAAAGTGTTTATTTAAATCATCTATGATTTTAAATTCATATCCTGATTTATTTTTGTTTAATCGTAAAACTCCGGCATTTGAAATTTGATCCCCTGTCATTTCAGTATAAGCATTAGCATAGGCGCTTACTTGTAATAAATTTTCAATATATAAACTTTTTGAAGTTTTCCAGTCAAGTATAAATAAATTTTCATTCACTAATCCAATAGAATCTGCAGTCCCCCCATACCCGTATTTTGAAGAATATAAATATTTTTCTTGTTCAAAGCTTTTAAAATTATATTCATTTTTCCAGTCATTAAAATTTTTATAAATCCACTTCATATTACTTGGAACATCTACATCAAAGTTTTGTTGTAAAAGTAATTCAATAAATTTATGTGCTTTTGATCCAAATTCTCCTGCTCTTGTTTTTATAAAATTAGGTTGTTTTTTTGCTTTTTCGAATATTTCATGTAAACCATCTAAATTTTTATTTTCTATATTTCCTATATATTTTGAGATATTTTCACGAGCATAATCTATTGCAACTTCTTTTTCCCAACTAATAAGGCCTGGTTTTGATATTGTACTTAATATAGATGTAACACTAGGTAATGGTTCTGATAATCCTGGTATTAAATAATATCTATAACCTTTAGTATTAATAATTGAAATTTTTTCTTTGTTTAGTGCCATATTAAATTATTTCCTTGTTTTACTTTGCCTTCTTTTTTCAGCTCTAGTTTTGTTATCGTTTTCAAAATATTGAAATTTAATAAAATTTTTATATTTAACATTAATGATTAATATAGGAACAGATACTAGTATGCAAAGAAGTGCTATTACTTGGGCCTCTGTAATGCTCATATCCATACCAAAAAAATTTAATGGTACCCATATTTTGTCATATCTTAAATACGAAATTATTAATCTGCCAATAGAATAAAGCAATAAGAACAGCAACCATATCATACCTGAAGGATATAATTTGAATCTGAAATACCAGATTATATACACTGATAACATATTCCATATCATTTCATATATTATGGCTGGTTGTACAGGGACTCCTATTCCTGAACCTTTCATTTTGCAATTTGTAACATCTGAGGCTGTATGATCCCAACTCATTGCAAATACACCTTCATATGCTTTAGCACAATGTTCTCCATTTATTATATCCCCTATTCTACCTATTACCATTCCAAACATAAGTGCAGGTGCTGCTAGATCAGTTAATACATATTTTGGATATTTATTAAAATGAGCGCATAATACGCCACCTGTAAAACCTCCAAGTACTCCTCCCCAAACACCTATGCCTCCTTTCCATAACATAAACATTTCTAAAGGCTGATTCTGATAAAACCACCAATAATCAATAACATGTACTACTCGGGCTCCAATAACTCCTCCAATTATTCCCCAGATTGCAACATGATATACAGTATCTTGATCTAAATTGTAATCTTCAGCCCATCTTCCTACTAAAATAACCGAGAATAAAACTGCTACAAAACTAAAGAAACCATGCCAGCTTATTACCCAATTACCAAACCCTGTTATCAAAGGATTAATATTAACCTGAATGATGTTTTCCATATTTAAACCTTATACTTTATATCATTAAATTCAATATAAATTTTATACTATATTTATTTTATTTTAAAAAATATGAACTTTAAGTTCATAGATTATATTTATAATATAAATAAATAATATTAAATAATTATTAAAAATATTTTTAGCTAGGCATGTTAAATACTAAAAATTTTGAATATTATATTAACGAATTTTCTAATTACATGTTATTAGAAAAAAATTTGTCAATTAATACCATAAACAGTTACAAAAAAGATATATTACAATTGGAAAATTATGTTTTGATAAAATTCAAAAATAAAATAAATATCGAAGATATATTATCTAAAGAAATTTTTGAAAAGTATTTGATATACCTTTATGATAGAGAATATAAACCTTCTACTTTGGCCAGAAAGTTATCATCTTTGAAATCTTTTGTTTTATTTCTTGAAGATGAAAAAGTAATAAGTGCTAATCCAACTAAATATTTAAAATTCCCAAAACTTGCAAGAAAAATCCCCAAAACACTTAATCAAGACATTGTAGATATAATGTTAAATAATTCTAAATATTTGTCACTACGTGATTCTACGATTATTGAATTAATCTATGCTACTGGCATAAGAGCATCCGAATTAATTAATATAAAAATTACTGATATTGATTTTAATGAAGCAACCCTTAGGATACTTGGGAAAGGATCTAAAGAACGAATAATCCCAATTCATGATTTGGCACTCAATCTTATATTGAAATATTGGAAAAATGAAATTCATAATCATAATAAATTAGTAAAAAACAAAAAAATTAAATTTATTAGAAATTTATTATTTCTCAATACATATGGAAAAAAATTATCTAGACAGGGTTTATGGTATATTATTAAAAATATTTCTAAAAAATTAGGTCTAGATATGAATAAAATTAGTCCTCATATTTTAAGGCATACATTTGCAACACATCTTTTATACAATGGAGTACCTATAAGACATTTACAGGAATTACTTGGACATTCAAATATTTCTACAACACAAATTTACACACATTTATCAGATCAATATATTGAATCTGAATATTCTAAATTTAGCCCTAGGGTAAATTAAGGAATTGATGTTAAAATATCTTAAATGGATAATATATTATGAAATCTAAAAGAAAAAAGAATAGAGATATACAAAAAATCAAAAGTAGCCTTGGGGTTTCAAGAAAAAAAAATTATACAAAAGAACGTAATGTTGATATCAAGGCACCTATTAATGAATCTATTGAATCTGACATTATTTCTCCTGCAGCTTCAAATATTGAATCTCAAAACACAATAACCAATTATCCTTATCTTAAACGAGAAATATTTCAGATAATTGGTACTTTTGGCTTTGTACTTTTTATATTAATTGGGTTAACTTTTATTATATAAATTGATTAATTTATCTCATTCAAAAAAAACTTTTCAAAATCGATTAAATTTGATACCAAATAATCCTGGTGTATATGTGATGAAAGATATACACGAAAAAATTATATATGTTGGAAAGGCATCTAAATTAAAAAATCGTGTTTCCAGTTATTTTAATAAAACTAGTAACAATGATTTAAGATTAAATCTTTTAAGAGAAAATATTAATGATTTTGAAATTTATATAACGAATACAAATAATGAAGCATTGTTATTGGAGTCATCTTTAATAAAAAAATATCAACCAAAATTTAATATAAGACTTAAAGATGACAAATCATATCCTTATATTATGATTGATTTAAACCAAAATTATCCAATAATACAATTTACAAGAAATATAAATATAAAAAATTTAGATCGGATCAGATTATTCGGACCTTTTGCAAAAGCTAAAGAAGTTAGAAAAACATTATCAATAATTAATTCTTTATTCCCTTACAGAAGTTGTACTAAAAAAATAACTGGAAATGATGCTAGTCCATGTTTAGATTATCATTTAAAGAGATGTATTGCTCCATGTATAAGTGCCTGCACAAAGGAAGAATATGAAGGGGTTATAAAAGATGTTGTGAAATTCCTGGAAGGTGATCATAAATTTGTAATTAACAAACTTAATCAAGATATGGTTTATGCATCAGAAAACATGATGTATGAAAGGGCTGCTAGAATTAGAGATCAAATTGAATCTATAAATGAATTTCATAATTTGTCTAAAGATAAAATTAATGATAATAAAGTTATTGACTATATAGGAATTACCCCGTCAGAAGATTTTGCTAGTGTAAGTGTTTTCGAATCAAGATTTTCTAATCTGAGCGATTCTATTAAATTTATTATGGAAGGAACAGAGAATAGAAGTTTAAAAGATATTATTCATGCTTTTATAAATCAATATTATTTAGAAAAAGTTAACAAGCCAAATATAGTTGTTTTACAAGAGCTACCTGAAATTAAATTTATTAATAATTCAATAAACAATAATACAAAAAAGAAAATGAAATTTATTGTTCCATCAATTGGTATTAAAAAAAAGTTAATGGATTTGGCAATTGAAAATTCAAAATATAATATTGAACATATTAACAAGAAAAAAAATGATACTGACAATGTATTAAATATACTAAAAGAAAAATTATTATTAGAAAAAGCTCCTGAACGAATTGAATGTTTTGATATTAGTAATATTCAAGGCAAAAATTCCGTAGGAAGTATGGTTGTTTTTTATAATGGGCAACCTGACAAAAAACAATATAGAAGATTTAAGATTAAAATTGAAAATAAAGTTGATGATTATTTAATGATGAAAGAAATGTTAACTCGACGTTATTCAAGATTACTAAAGAATAATATTTCCTCTGTCAAAGATAATGACATGAACAAATATAAACCTGATTTAATATTAATAGATGGCGGGAAGGGTCATTTGACAGCAGGGTTACAAGTATTGCTTGAACTTGGTTTATCTGCTTTCCCTATAGCTTCAATTGCAAAAAAACATGAATATATTTATATACCTTATTCTAAAGAACCTATAAATATTTCACCAAAATCATCTGAAGGTATATTGTTACAAAATATTAGAGATGAAGCTCATCGTTTCGCTATTCAATATCATAGGAAACTAAGATCTAAAGAACTTTTAAATAATTCATTGAATGATATACATGGATTAGGGATCAAAACAATAAATAATCTATTGTTAAAATATGGAACTATTAACAATATTAAACATGCAAATATTGATGATTTAATTCTTGTTCGAGGCGTATCACATGAATTGGCTCAAAATATACTTCAAGAATTAAATAAATAGATTTAATTTTAAAATAAGATTTATTAATATTGTATGAAATACATTAAATAGTTAAATGCTGTCTGATTTAAATAATTTATATACGGGTGTGATTTACGATGCTTTAAGAGATATGGGTATTACAGATTGTGTACTTCCTTATAACATTAAACCTTCATTTCCGTTTAAAAAACTTGTAGGGCCTATTTGGACTTCAGAAGGAGAAACTGATCATGCAATTTCTAAAGATGATTCATTGTCTGGTTGGTCAAAATTATTAAGTAAAGCTGAACCAGGGCATATTATGGTTTGTGCTGCAAATAATACTTCTGTTTCACATATGGGAGAATTGTCTGCTGAAGTTTTAAAGAACAAAGGTGTATTGGGTGTAGTGACTGACGGAGGAACAAGAGATGTAGAATTTTTAGAAAAAATAAACTTACCTGTTTATTGTTCCTATGCCACCCCTAAAGATATTGTTGGTAATTGGAAGGTAACTAATTATGGAAATCCAATTGTAATTGATGGAGTTAAAATTGTTACAGGAGATTATTTGATATCTGATTCAGATGGAATTGTTATAATTCCTAAAAAGTTAATAAATATAGTAATTGATAATGCTATGTCAAAGCTAAACCAAGAAAATATTATGCGAGAGTCTATTCTAAGTGGTATGGATCCGCATGAAGCATATTTAAAATATCGAATTTTTTAACCTTGAGGTAATATTGAAAAATATTAGTAGAATATTAATTTTTACAATATTAATATTTTCAGTAATATTAATAATTATACAAAGAACAATTTCATGAGTAATAATCTTAGATTAAATAATAAAACTGCTATAGTAACCGGTGGTGCGTCAGGCATTGGTGAACAAATTGTTAGGAATTTTGTTGCTGAAGGTTGTAAGGTAGCAATATTAGATAAGAATATTGATGGTTTAAAATTAGAAAAAGAATTGAATTCCAATGGATTCAATACTAAATTTTATCAATGCGACATAACACACGAAAATTCTATCATAAAATGTATAAATCAATCATTAACATATTTAAATAACTTAAATATATTAGTTAATAATGCTGGAATTGGTAAATCGGGAAATATTTTAACTACTAATAATAAAGATTGGGATGAAATAATTAAAGTTAATTTAACGGGTACATATTTAGTTACAAAACATTGTCTGGAAAATTTAATTAATTCAAAAAATGGCTCTATTGTAAATATTGCTTCTGTTGCGGGTATTGTAGCTGTAAAAGACAGATTTGCATATTGTACTAGCAAAGGAGGAGTTATATCTTTAACTAAATCTATAGCATTGGATTTTGTCAAAGATAATATTAGAGCTAATGCTATTTGCCCAGGCACAGTTAATACACCTTGGGTTGAACGTATTACACAAGATTATGAGAATCCTGATGAAGCAAGAGAATTAATGCGCCAAAGACAGCCATTAGGCAGATTAGGAGAACCAGAAGAGATTGCACAAGCGGCTATATACTTAGGATCAGACGAATCTAAATTTATTACAGGAACTACCCTTGTAATTGATGGTGGATTAACTATGGCTTAAATTTATATAAATAAAGGAGTAATTATGAAATCAATGGCAGGAATACATTTAGAATATGGTAACAAGGTTCAAGTTGAAGAAATAGACATACCAGACCCATTGGAAACACAAGTTATTGTAAAACTGAAATCTACAGGGGTGTGTCATTCTCAATTACATCAAATGAATAGTACAGAAACTAACCGACCTATATCATTGGGGCATGAGGGAGCTGGATATGTAGAGAAAGTTGGTAAAAATGTCAAAGATCTTAAGGAAGGAGATAAAGTTATTGTGACTTGGGTTGGAAAAAACTCTTATAAAGGAAAATTGGATCTTCCTCAAACAACAGCTTCGTATAAAGGAGTTAAATTTTCAGAATTTACATTTACATGGAGTCAATATACGATTGTAGACGAAAATTTTGTAGTTAAAATAGATTCAAGTCATCCAGATGATGTTAGTAGCATTGTAGGTTGTGCTGTATTAACTGGTGGTGGAGCAGTATTGCACACAGCAAAAGTTAGGCCAAATAATTCAGTAGCTATTTATGGTATGGGTGGAGTTGGTTTGTCAGCTTTAAAGATGGCACATTTGTTAAATGCTAATCCTATAATTGCAATAGATATTATTGAATCAAAATTACAATTTGCAAAAGAATTTGGTGCAACTCATATCATTAATTCTATGGAAGAAGATCCCATTCAAAAAATTCATGAAATTACAAATGGTGGTGTAGATTATGCTTTTGATGCTATTGGTGTAAAACAAACTATGGAACAAATTTTACCCTCTGTCAGAGATGGTGGATCAGGAGCAGATAATATTGGAGGTAAAGCTGTATTAATAGGTATTCCAGCTGTTCATGATATTTCTATAGATCCAAGAAATTTTATGTTTAAACATAAACAATATATAGGTAGTTTAGGTGCGACTTATCCTGAACAAGATTTTGAAATGTATTTAAGATGGCACAAAGAAGGCAAATTCCCCTTAGATAAATTAGTTACTGATCGTTATACACTTGAGGATATAGCTATTGCTTGTGATGATTTGGGTAGTGGTAAAATAACAGGTCGCGCAATCGTAGAATTTTGAAGAATTCTATTCTCAATTCCCTTAAATTAATTTTATATTCTTTTATTTTACTTTTAGTTCTTAATTGTAATTTAAATAATCAAGTTCAAATTGATAAAGATATTACAATAAATTCCTTAGATATTACTAATTCCATAATATATAAGAATGAAAATGGCGATTTGAATTTATTAACTGAAAATGGAAATAATATTATATTTGTTAAATCAGATATTAATACCAAACATTTTTGGCCGACCATTTCTAACGACAATAAATTTATATCTTATTCTTATGTAATTGAACAAATAGTAGATTATAAAATTGGTATAAATATATTAGATATTGAAAATAATAAAACATATGAAATATATTCAGAAACTAACCCTCTGAAAAATGTACTCTCCAATCAAATCCCGCATTACATGGCATGGTCTTTAACTGAAAACATTTTATCTTTTGTAATTCCAACTGAAAATTACCCTGCCCTATATTTACACAAAACATCAAATATTAAACATACAAAGAAATTAGTTGAAAATGGGCCTATATGGATTAGTTGGAATGAAAATAATAAGTTATCCGTTCATAGAAGAAATAAAAGATTAATTTTCAACATCAATAATAGTATTACAAATTTAATTCATATAAATGAAGTTAGCCCATTTTATCGTATAGATGCCTGGGGATCATTAAATCCTATGACTTATAATATTTATTCAGTTTATCAAAATGATGCAAAGTATAAACATATTGTAAAAGATGACATTTTAAATAACACTTCTAAATTTTTAAATACTTCAGAAGATTATCCGTTAATTAATATTTCACCTGACAAATCATATTTAAGTGTCCTTAAGTCTGAATTTCATCCTACAGTTTTATATGATTCCTTTGTTTTATATAAAACAAAGGATATGTCTGAAATTATAGAAATTACTAATGTTCCTATAGGTTACTTTTGGTCTCCTGATTCTAATAAAATAGCATTATTTACAGCAAATCAAAATAATGAATATTATGATTTATATATCCTCAATATTGATAATTTGGAATTAAAAAAAATGTTTACATTCAAGTTATCTCCTGAACAACTTGAAATGATTATATTTTCAGATCAATTTTCACAATCCCATAATATTTGGTCACCTGATAGTTCAAAATTACTAATATCTGGTAATTTAGTTTTTAATAATGTTAATAATAATCCTATTGATAAAAATTCAAATATTATATTAATTTCGGAATTAAATTCCAATCCTAAATCTGAAATATTATTTAATGGATCAATAGCGTATTGGGGTAATTAATTTATGTTAATATTATATAAAATCTCACCAAACTATGTCCAAAAGATTTGAATTTGCAGTTATCGGGGCCGGATTAATAGGCTCAGCTGCAGCTAAATATATAGCCACTAATAATAACAATGTTATTTTAATAGGACCAAAGGAACCTGAAACTAAAATTAATCATAATGGCATATTTGGAAGTCATTATGATGAAGGTAGAATTACAAGAATTGCTGACACTGATACAACTTGGGCGTATTTAGCAAAAAAATCCATAAAAAAATACGATTCTATTTTTAATTTTTCAAAGATTGATTTTTATAAACAAGTTGGGCAACTTTCAGTAGGACCGAAATCAAATAATATAGATAGTTATATAAATTCAATAATTAAATCATCTGAAGAAATTGCTTATGATTATCATCATTTAAATAAGGAGGAAATAAATACCAGATATAATAACTTAAAATTTCCTGAGAATTCAGATTTTATTTTACAATTGAATGATGCAGGTCATATTAGTCCCAGAAGATTAGTAAAGGCTCAAATTAAAATATTTACTCAATTGAATGGTACTTATTTATCTTCTATTGTAAATAATATAAAAAAAATACAATCATCTTTTATAATCAAAACAAGTGATAAACAAGAAATTGAAGCACAAAAAGTATTGGTTTGCGGCGGTGGTTTTACAAATTTTACAAAAATATTACCTATTGAACTTCCTATAAAAATCAGAGGAAGAACTATTGTATTAGGTGAAATAAATATAAATAATTTATCAGATTATGATTTATATCCTAGTATAATTCATTATCCGGATTTATCTGGTCGACATTATACTTATATCCTTCCAGCAATTAAGTACCCCGATGATAAATATTATATTAAAATTGGTGGGAGCAACTATTACACAGATATTAATACATATGATGAATCAATTGCTTGGTATAAATCGCATGGAAATAATGATGAAATTGAGGCAATTACTAAAGAACTAAATACTATCTACCCTTCTGAAATATTTGAAAATTATACAACTTCAACATGTATTACCACATGGACCAAATCTGGGTATCCTATTATTGATGAAATAGAAAAAAATTTATATGTATCTGTTGGAGGCAATGGATCAGCTGCAAAATCTTCAGATTATATTGGTAAGATTTCATCTGATTTAATTCTTGATAATAAATGGGATGATCAGGTTAATAAAAATTTTCTATCATTAAATTATTCAATCTAAAGTATAAATT
>ENA-ORDI01000826-ORDI01000826.1-marine-metagenome-genome-assembly--contig:-NODE-826-length-19254-cov-6.013558_pt1 | contig 19254 bp, 14 predicted proteins | sample MGYA00248628_ERZ508525 | MGnify/ENA primary metagenome ERZ508525 (study PRJEB26195, sample SAMN05422138) | marine metagenome | isolation source: East of Porto Seguro, South Atlantic Ocean | place... | reverse complement strand
GAGCACCTGCTTTGCATGCAGGGGGCCAAGGGTTCGATTCCCTTCACCTCCACCATAAATATCAAGCCTGATTCAGCAGTATCTCCTACTCAATCTTCTTTGTTGCGTCACTTTTTTCAACTGATTCCTGATTAGGCGATCTCTGAAACACTAAATCTCACTCGGTCGATTTCCAAATTAGACCTAGTGGAATTAAACAGAATTTGGGATTAAAGCATTCCCAATCGCATCTTGATGCTCCTTCTCTAATTCTTCTGAAGAACTCTTCCAGCTGCTGCCCACAAGGGCAGATAGCGAAAATAGCTGGACAGTAAGTAGGGCTGATATAGAGAAGAAAAACTACGACTTAGAGGCTTGTGGATTCCAACAGACATGAAATCGCAGATACTAGAACTCCTGAAGAGCTAATGGACATCAACGACCAGAAAGGCAAAGAGATACAAGAGGCCTTGTCTATTCTTAGGAATTTATAGACGCCAAAATAATTGGTAGCAATCTAAAAAAGAGGAGACAGTGATGCTTTTTCACGTTACAGCCGAAGATGACCATCTATCGTGTCCAGCAAGGGTTAGCGGAGTGACAACCGATGAAGCATGATAGGCGCAGTAATGGATGGAAGGCGATGACGATGTGAAAGCGCTTGGGACATGGCGACACGAACCTTCTCATAATGGGCGAAGGGTTTGTTCATCTGCTTAGATTGCAGCCACCACGGCACAGAGCCGGGGTACAGGCCAATACCGCTGTATGAGCTTCACAGAGCCAAAGAAAGGAATGTCTAGCCATCTAAAACATTCCACAACTATTTTTCAAGAACGGAAATTAGGGCAGAGTTTGCCCTCTCCTAGGAATGACTCAAGGAGTGCAACTTGGTTAAGAAAGCCCGACCAGTCAGAGAAGACCACCTAGAACGACAAGAAACCGCAGAAGAACTTCGTGAACGCATCAGGGTGCTCTTTAAGTTGGATCAAACCCCTGACGACAAACACGTGAAATTCTTACTGAGTCGACTGGAGAAATATAAGCGAACAGGATACGTCTAAGTCCGAAGTGTTCAAGAAATGATTTACTCGTTAGTTACTTATATTAATTAGTGGTGAAGAAAAATGGGGGAGGGAAAGAGAGTTACCAACTAGGCAAAGGGTCTGTATGCGCTTCACAAGACCAAAGAGAGGTGGATTTTAGCCACATAGAGTTATGCCAAATGCTATTAAGAATGGACGCGGTAGAACGCTATTCCTTGCTTGTGCCACGTTATTAGCTATAGCTTGCAATAGCGTTGCCAGTCCTCTCCCAACGCCATCTCCTATTCCAACCAATACAATTACTCCAGCTATACCAACTCAATAGATTCGTATCACACCTACTCTAGAAATCATTGCAACCTTGTTACCTCCAGCACCGGGTCCTATTCCAACTGAATCGCCAACTCCTGTTGCAACTTCAACTCCAGTACCCACTGATACACCAACACCTACATTCACTCCAACACCTACAGCAACTCCTGTTCCCACAGCCACTCCTGTTCCCAGACCACCTCACCGGGAACACGTTCGACTCTCCGGGTGGGGGATTACTTGTCCAAAACGGCACTGGCAACACGCTTACACGAAACCTGTTCACGAACCACGCCAACCCTCCATGGGCCGGTCTAACTCTGGTAATTGCGACTGGGACTGAGGTATACAACAACAATTTTGAAGCCAATGCCCTGGATGCTGATGACTTCTTCGGCAGCGGCAACCTCTTCAACTTGGCGGCGCCAATCGGCGGCAACTGGTTCGCCGACTTCAACGAACCGTCGGAGGGTTGCTTCGACGTGGATCCTCCCGCCGGATTTTGCGACTTGCCCTTCTCCTTTGCCGGTTTGGGCGCCGGAACAGACTTTCTTCCTTCCGCGTCAATTGATCCTTTCGACTTAATTCCCAACCAACCCCTGAATGCGAGGACCTGGCCGTCGTCCTGACCGAGGACATCCCGGGCAATGCGGTTCTGCCCTGCAGCGACCCCGACGCCGGCGACACGATAGACATCGAAATACTCTCTCTCAGTTTGATTGGTGTGAGCGGTCCTGCGTTGGGTTTGGTATCCGGCCCCATAACAATCACCCCGGACCTCAACCACAACGGCAGCGGCGGCTCCTTCGCCTACATAGCTAAAGACGCCGCTCTGGCCCCAAGCAACACCGCCATCGTGGACATTGCTGTAACGGCGGTCAACGACGCCCCGGTTTGCCCGGACATAGCCGCGACAATAACGGAGGATGTTTCCGGGTCGGTTTCGCTGCCTTGTAGCGACCCCGATATCGGCGACACCATCGCCATCGAGATCCTGATCCTTAGCCTGACCGGTGTCAGCGGTCCCTTCCTCGGTCCGGTCACTGGCCCAGTGCCTCTGAACCCAGACCTGAACCACAACGGCAGCGGCGGCTCCTTCACTTACCAAGCTACCGACACCAGCGTCGCCGTAAGCGGCACCGGCACGGCGACCATCTCAGTGACTGCGGTAAACGACGCCCCAGTCTGTAGCGACCTGAGCGTTACACTGACCGAAGACACCCCGGACTTTGCGGTCCTGCCCTGTAGCGACCCCGACGCCGCCGATACCATAGCTATCGAAATTGTAGCCCTGAGCTTGACCGGCGTCAGCGGTCCTCTCGTGGGGCCAGTCACCGGACCAGTGCCACTGGTTCCCGACCTGAACTACAACGGCAGCGGCGGTTCCTTCACCTACTTCGCCACCGACATCATCGGGGCGGTCAGCGGTACCAGCACGGCGTCTATCGACGTGACCGCGGTCAACGACGCCCCGGTCTGCCCCGACGTGACCGCGACAATCACTGAGGATATTTCCGGGTCGGTCTCCCTGGCCTGCACCGACGTCGACACCGGAGACTCTATTGAAATCGAAATCGTAGCCCTCAACCTGACCGGCGTCAGCGGGCCCGTCCCCGGCTTGGTCACCGCCCCGGTGCCTCTGAACCCGGCCTTGAACCATGAAGGCAGCGGTGGCTCTTTTACCTACCAGGCCACCGACACCAGTTCGGCCATCAGCAACACCGGCACCGTAGCCATTGATGTCACTCCAGTGAACGACGCACCGTCTGCCCCGACGTGACCGCGCCAATCACCGTGGATGTTTCCGGTTCGGTCTCGCTGGCTTGTACTGACCCCGATGCCGGCGACACCATCGCGATTGAAATCGTAGCCCTTAGCCTAACCGGGGTTAGCGGTCCCATCGTGGGTCCAGTCACCGGACCAGTGCCACTGGTTCCCGACCTGAACCACAACGGCAGCGGCGGCTCTTTCGCCTACCAAGCTACAGACACCGCGCTGACGGTCAGCAACACCGCCACGGCAACTATTGACGTCAGCCCGGTTAACGACGCTCCGGTGTTGGCTGGTCTACCTTCAAGCCTCACACTGGTTGTAGGTGCGTCTTCATCGACCACCTTGGACGACAAAGTTTCGGACGTGGAGACCGCTCCCGTTGACATAGATTGGATCGCGACTACGAGCAATCCGCTGGTCGCAACCGCGACCATCAGCCCGACCCGCGAACTGATCATCGACACCTGGGCCGAGGGCAACGCCACCATCCAAGTACGGGCAACCGACGGCGGGGACCCGGACGGCTGCGGTACGCCGTCCCCGGCATGCGTCACCTCGCAAAACGCCACACCCCCATAGCGGTGACTGTATCCGCCGCGCCGCCTTCCGGCCCTAGGGACCTCAAGGAAGGAGCTATCGATACCCTCACTCCATTCGCCGGGGAATCCCGCAGGATCAGAAAGGCGATCAGCTTGGTCCAGAAGAGCCTTGAGCCGCGGCTGTGGGATGACGACCTGCACTTGGACACCAGGCACGGCCACAAGGTGTTCGACCGCGAGCGGGCCGCCGTCAGGCAACTGATGCACTTGCTCAAGGAAAACTTTGACGACGATGACCGTCATCGCCGGAACGAAGTCAGTGCAGAGGCATTGGGTGCCTCCCAGGCCGCCATCGATGCCTTGGTGGCTGCAGACCGCGTCCTAACCCAGACGGCTTTGGATGACGCCGCGGCTGCGGAGGTACAAGACCCCAAACGGCAGAGACAAGTGGATAGGGAGTTGGCCAGGGCGCAGGATGACCTGAACCGGAGAGACTCGGAACAGGCCGATAACGATTTCGACGATGCGATCAAAAAGTATAAGAGTGCCTGGCGCCATGCTCAAAAGGCCATCAAGGAAGCAGCCAGAGAGCCTAGAAAACCCCGAGGCCGCGATCGAAGAAGGGGCCGGGACCGGGATGACGATGGCAGTAGCGACGATGACGGCTAGCCTCAGGAAACAGGAAAGTCTCTGAACGGCGTTTAAGAACCTATCGAAAAACCGGCTATGGGGGAGAGAGAATCGGTAGAGTATCCAGCCGCTTCTCCCCCAAGATTGCTTCGGATGATGCGCCGAGCCAATCGTCCAGAACGGTGGCATAGACGGTGCGGAAGTCGGTGGTGAAGTTTAGGTTATCGTTGTAAAGATAGCCCAAGTCGGGACGTTCTCCGTACAATCCTCCCGCCACCGGCGTCCCCAAAATGAAGAGGGGGGCGGCGCTGCCGTGGTCGGTGCCTTCGCTGTCGTTGCTCTTGACCCGCCGTCCGAATTCCGACCACGTCATTATCACCACATTGCGATCCTTACCATGGGCCTTCAAGTCTTGATAGAAGGCGTGTAAAGCTTCCGACACCGTCCTCAGAAGATCGTCGTGATCCTTCGGTTGGTTAGCGTGGGTGTCGAATCCGCCAATGGTGACGTGCCCCACTCGGATGCCCAGATCCCCGATTATGGCCTCAGATAAAAGCCGAAGGCCCTTGCCCAGCGACGTGCTGGGGTATTCAACCGCGGATTTGTAGGCTTTATCGGCGTCTTGCAATGCCTGGGAGCTCTTGTAAGCAGCCTCCATGGTGTTGTCCAAAAGCACGGCGTAAGGAGTCTCACGTGGCGAAGCCGAAAAGAGTTTAAGGAGAGAATCCGCTCGGATCTGGGCCGCGTCAGGATAGCGAGGGTCGCTCTGAAGCTGATATAAAGCCACGCTCTCCACCACCGGAATGGGAGAGTGAGCGGTTGAGCACTCGGGAGGTAGAATCCTTCCCACCGCCATTCCGCGAAATCCCTGGTCCTGGCTCCGGTCCAACGTATCGAAATATCGTCCCAGCCAACCATTGTTCAGGGTGTCGCTTCTGCCTCCGGTTTGCCAGATATGCATCGACTCGAAATGAGAGTAGCTCTGATTTTGGTAACCCACCCCTTCCACAATGGCCAAGACACCCTCGTCCCAGAGTTCTTTGAGCTTGCTCATCGCTGGGTGAAGACCGACTTCGCTGTTCAAGTGAAGCAGGTCGCCCGCTGGGATGGCCACGTTAGGCCGGTGGTCGTAATAACGGTTGTCGGAGTAGGGTACCAACGTATTTAGCCCGTCGTTTCCGCCAGCCATCTGAATCACCACCAAAGTCCGGTCCGGAAAAGCGGCTGATCCCGTAGGTGACTCTAGGATCGAGGACGCTACAGCACGGCGGAATACGGAGGGAAGAAAGGCATACGCCGGTACCAGGGCCACACTGGATTTAAGAAAATTCCGTCTAGTTATTAGCATGGAGTCTCCATCGTTCAAGCCAACTGGAAATCTGGCGAGGACATGACCAGATAAACCAGGCTGCGCAGTTTTTCATCCACGGTGGCGCTGGAATCGCCGCTTCCGGATAACCCGTCCAAACCCTGGGCATAATCTAAAAGTATCTGGCGGTCCTGGGACGGGGCTTGGCCATCTAACAGGAGCGATATGAAGTGATTCACGGCCGCCGCGGTGGCATTGAAGCCGTGATCTTGTGCTACTTGTAATGGGTCGAACTTGAAGCTTCGGCCCCGGGCGGTGGCTATCTTGTTAGCGAAGTTCAGTCGTTGGAGCAACGTGCTGCTATTGATCCACGCCGCGCCCCCTGGCCAGCCGGATACGTCGAATGGACTGAAGAGTATCTGCCCCATGTGGTCGGTTAGGGAATTCAGAGGCCGACCGTCGGTTTCGATGCCCAGCATGCGCACTGTCCCAGCAACGAACTCGGCTGGACTTTTTATCTTGGCCCGATAAGCCTTATATGAATAGAATTCGAGAGAGGTCAGGATCCGCCTCATGACGGCTTTCACGCTGTAGCGGGTGTCGTTGAAGGTCCAGACCAGTGAAGCCAGCGTGGCTGCGTCTGGTTCGTCATGGACGAAAAACGTGAACAATTTACGGCAAACAAAATTGGCGGTGGCCGGGTGCTCCATGATAATGTCCACGATGTCGTCGCCGCTGTACGCCCCGGTGCGTCCCAGGAACGTTTTGGTACCGTAGTCGTGCTGGTTCTCCCGGAATATGAATTCTTTCTTTTTCAAACCCCATCCGGTAAAGGCGCGTGCTGACTCACGAACGTCGGCCTCGGTATAGGGTCCTATGCCCATGCTGAACAGCTCCATCAGCTCCCGGGCAAAGTTCTCGTTGGGCGCCTTTTTGTTGTTCACCTTGCTATCAAGCCAGATCAGCATGGCGGAATCCCGGGAAATGGCCTTCAAGAGCACATCGTACTCGCCCAGCGCTTGCCGTCGAAAAAGCTGGTCTTGGGTGAGCATGTAGGGTCCCTTGCCAACTTTCTTGAAGGCGCTGGTCAGGAGACCGTGCCAGAAAAGAACCATCTTCTCTTGTAATGGCCGTTGGGTGTAAATCATCCTCAGCAGGGACCATCGCTGTAGGTCTCGCAACTTCTCCAGGTCCAGATCGAGGCCGGAAAGCCGCTTCTCCAGAGCATTATCATCTACTGATTCGTACTCGATAAGATACTCAACCACCGCTTCCTCACCCATCGCCAAGAAACGGTCCATCTCCTCTTCGTTAGCGCCGAAACCGGCCCGGCGTAAGAGATGGCCCATACGCATTCGCGGGTCTTCCAGAATCAGTGGACGGGGGGTAGGCTCCGGCGTTGGGTTCGCCGGGGCCGGCGCCGCGGTGGGAGTGGGCGTAAGAGTCGGGGGCGGAGTTGCCGTGGCCGCCGGGACCGGCGTTAGTGTTGGGGTAGGTGGGCGTGTCGCCGTGGGCAACGATGTGGGCACGGCATTCGCCACCGGTGTCGCCACGGGAGGGGCCGTGGCGGTAGGCATCCGAGTTGGCGTAGTTACCGGTGGTATCGCAGCCGCCCGGGTGGAGGTGGGTAGTGGCGCCGGAACGGGGGTGGCGGTAAGGATTTCGGCGGTAGTACAGGCGGTCTCAAAAATGGCCAGGGCGCCGGCTGATAGGCCCAAAGCCGCGGCGGCTCGTAGAAAATCCCGCCTGCTTATCTGAGTCATCGGATGGCCACCGGTATCCTTTTCTTCAGTGGGCTTCATCTTGATTAACGCCGGTCCCCCACACTTTATCTTAGATTCCCTACCAGAATAATAATGGGCCGGTCACCGCGGCGCAATCAAAGATGCCCGCAATCTCAGTGCAGTCTAACCCGCGATCAGCCACCCTAGATACCTTCGTCGCGTCTTATCGCGTCCTAGAAGCGGCCCTTTAGATGATCCGCTCACGTCACATTCAGGAACGCTAGATAACTGGTGATGCACCGAACTTATGAACCTTTTAGAAAGCCAAAGGCTCCGGTCTAAACCGGAGCCTTTGGAAGTTAGGACAATATGCTTACGCAGACGTTGCCCGGGATTATTCGTCGTCTTCAGGGGCGACGAAATCAGTCTCGTCAGTAAACAAAACCAGCATCATCTCCCCATCACGTTCGACCAGCTCGAAGGTGGATCTAAACCCGTTGCTACCTTCGATGGTGTAGGTAGGCGCTTCGATGGGAGCTATGTAAGGAAGATCATCGTTTGGGTCTACATCGGCGCTGGCGATACCTCCCAGGGGTACTGCGATCAAGGTCGCCATTAAAGCTCCGGCTGCTACCAAAGTCAGATTCTTCCAAGTATTTTTGAGTGTAAGTGTTGCCATAGTGCTTTCGAAATATCTCCTGTTTTATTTGCTAGTAGCTCTTGAGGGGGCTCTCGACCTGGTTCCGGACCCAAGCCTGTCGCTTCTCATCGGCTGCTTACTAAGTATGATGCGGCAAGTGTCCCCGAGATTTATCTTGGCGCAATTGGGACCGATTTAGCCTCGATAATTGCCTTACGGCCGCGCCCCGCGAAGATCGCTGGCATCTAGCAATGAGGGTCGGAGCAATCGTGGCCCGGAGAGACGTACAAGTCACGATTGCGATCGGCGCAGCCGGGCTAGCATCAACGTCAATCACGGATCGAGGCTAGATCATCCCGGTCTCGTCATGCCAACACCCAGAGAAGAATGGGTGTTGATCCCCTGTTGGCCGGTCAACCGTAGGTGTGAAACTGGTATAAGCGGTTCCGGCGACTGAGTTAGTCACCGGCCCGAGCGGGCCCCACCCGCCATTTTCAGATTCGCCAACACCGGGCATTCTCTCGCAGATGACCCCCATGTTGATCATGCCACGTGGGTTTTCGGCCGGCTCTGGTAATAACCGGGTAATGCAGACGGATGTAATGTACATAATGTATTAGTTCGTTTCATTCGGGTAACAATCAGGACGCCATAGGAGGAGATAAAATGTCTAGCAGCAACGTATTAATGACTGCCTTGGTCGCCGCCACGGCCGTTGGCGCCGCCGCCGGTCTTTTGTTGGCCCCGAAACCCGGAAAAGTGACCCGGAGATTCGTGGCCATGCGGGCCCATAAGGTGCGGAACAGAACCGAAGGATATGTGGGTTCGCTTAAAGAGAAGATGCGCAGTTCCTAGCAGAATCAACACGATGTCTTTCCTGATGCCGCCTCGGATTTAGAGTCAGGCATCCCGGTTCAACCAAGAACGCCGCCTTTTCAGGCGGCGTTTTGTATTGCCCCCAACAGCACTACCTTTCTTCATCGGGCGATTCCGGCCCTTTGCCCATTACCCCGATTTCCTTGAAACTTTCTTCAAGATTGGGCGTTACAATCTACATTGGATCCGTCGTTTAGCGCTTGAAGAACGGGTAAACAGGAAATATCTAACTAGAAAGGAGGAACCGGTGTTGAAGAAATATTGGATAGGCATATTCACCGCAGCCGCTCTGTTGATGGGAGCCATCACCGTCGGCGTCGTGGCGGCCCAAGATACCGGAGAGGGAGAGAATACCGCCGAGGCAGAGAATTCGGCTCCCAAGACAATCCTGGGCCGGGTAGCCGCCGTTCTGGGCCTGGATGAAGCAACAGTCGAAGATGCTTTCCAGCAGGCCCGCAAGGATCAGAAAACTGAGGCCTACAGAGACAAGCTCGACCGGCAAGTGGAAAACGGGCGGATAACTTCCGAGGAAGCAGAGGAGCAGTTCATTTGGTTCCAGTCACGCCCCGACTCCGTGGCGGGCAGTTTCCGGAAAAAAGGCCGCCAGCGGCCCGGCTTCGGCCACGTCCAGTCTTTCGAGGGCAAACGCTTTGGAATGAGAATGCACCGGCGTGGCGGCCGGTGGGCCGGCCCGGACTTCAGCAGCTCCGGTTGGCATAATCACGATGGTCAAAAGTCCCTTCAGCAAGAAGTAGCCCCCATCGAGCCGTCATCGGAAACTGATCCAGCTTCCCAATAACGGGACCGGAAGGGTAGACTTTTCCTAAAATGATGTAGGGGCAGAATCCGGCCGGGGATTCCGGCCAGGAGTAAATAGGTGGCAACTACGGTTTTAATTTTGGAGGACGACCCCCACACGGTGGAGGTCGTCCAACTCTACCTGCGCCGGGACGGACATACCGTTTTGTCCGCGACGGACGGCATCGCCGGGCTGAGCTTGGCCAGAGAAGCCCAGCCCGACCTTATTGTCTTGGACCTGATGCTTCCCGGAATGGATGGCTTGGAGATATGCCGAACCCTTCGCCAGGAGTCGGACGTTCCCATAGTAATGCTGACGGCCCGGGCGGATGAAGAGGACCGTCTGGCCGGCCTAGATCTAGGGGCCGACGACTACGTTACCAAACCATTTAGCCCCCGGGAGCTGGCCGCCCGTATCCGGGCCGTCCTTCGCAGATCCGCTCGCGACGGGTTGGAAGCAGGCGCTTCCAGTTTGGCCTACGATTCAATCTCCATGGACATGCGGCAGCGTGCAGTACATGTAGGCGAAACCCAGATCCACCTCACGCCTACTGAGATCCGCTTGCTGGCCTTGCTTATGCGAGAGCCGGGCAGGACTTTTACCAGGGACCAGATCATCGATCGGGTCTTTGGCTACGATTTTGAAGGATTCGATAGGTCTGTGGACTCTCACGTCTATAGCTTACGCCGTAAACTTGAAGCGGCTGCCGGGGACAAAAGGTACATTCACACCATCTATGGAGTAGGCTACAGGCTCGGCGATGCGTAAGGTCCTATACAGCCTGCAACTTCGCTTGATCATCGGATTTGCCGCCATCCTGGCTTTGGCCCTGGGCAGCGTAAGCTACTACGTAGGACAAGCCGCCGAGCGGGAAGCGGAGTCTATGCAGACCAGGCGCAACGAGATCCGCCGGGCCCGAATCGAAAGATTGGTTTCCCGGAACTACTCCGTGGAATTCCAATGGGAGCAGATCCAGCCAGCCTTAGAGCAGGCAGGCCGCGTCTCGGGCCGTCGCATCGTGGTCACGAACCAACATGGCGATATCGTGGGAGATTCCCATAAGGGATTCGGGGTCCCATGGCGGCGCCATGACAAAACAATCATATCGTCGCCCATCGTGGTCGGCGACCAAGAAGTCGGTTTCTTTGCGTTGGACTCGAAGAACGCGCCCGGGGCCATCCCGGAGCCGCCGATCTCGCGTCTGGCATCCGCCGTCAACCGCTACCTCTTGTGGGCCGGTCTGGCGTCGGGTGTAGTCGGTGTCCTGATGGTTTCACTGGTGTCCCGGCGATTGCTCTCTCCAATGCAGGCCCTGGGTCACGCGGCCAGGAGATTGGGTGGCGGCGACCTAACCCAGCGGGTACCGGCTACCGGCCCCACCGAACTCGTGGACCTGGCCGGGTCTTTCAACGCAATGGCGGGTAGTTTGCAGAATGCGGAGGAACAGCGGCGGAACCTGGTCGCCGACGTGGCCCACGAGCTACGTACTCCCCTATCAAACATTCAAGGATATCTGGAGGCGGTCAAGGACGGACTTCTAGAGCCCAACGAGGAAACCATAGACACGATTTATCAGCAGGCCGTTCACCTGTCCCAACTGGTGGAGGACCTGCGGCTGCTGGCCCAAGTTGAGGGAGGGAGCCTTGGCTTAAATATTGAGCCTGATTCCTTGCCAGAGGTGCTGCGACGTTCGGTTGAGGCATTTCGGGCAAGGGCCGAAGCAGAAGGGGTAGAACTATCCATCTACACACCGGCCGATTTTCCTCTGGTAACCATGGACCGGACCCGCATCGCTCAGGTGGTAGCCAATCTGTTGGAGAACGCTATTCGGCACACCCCCAGTGGCGGCCGGGTAGAGGTCCGGTTGGGCGAAGCAGCCATCGCTAAAGCGACTGTCACCGTATCAGACTCAGGAGAAGGGATACCTACCCAAGAGTTGCCAAATATATTTGAGCGATTTCATCGGGTAGACCCGTCACGCGCCCGGTCCACCGGTGGCGCCGGGCTCGGTCTAACCATCGCAAAGCAACTGGTCGAGGCGCACGGTGGGACCATACACGCCGAAAGCGACTTGGGGCAAGGCAGCCGGTTCGTATTCGAACTCCCCTTGGGCGATGTGGGGTTGTGAAAGTGACAACCGGGATTCCGTGAATCGATGACCGGAATCTTGATGACCTATGTATATCTGGACTTTGAGCACGCCGATTCTCCGCTAACCGTAAGCCTACGGACCGGGAATCGGCGAGACATAACGAGTATACTGAGGCTACTTAGCATCGGCGAAACCCAGCGGTGAGAGGAAGATAGGCATGGTATCAATCTGGAACGCCTTCAAGTCTTTAACTTTATGGCAAATAGCTGTTCTGACGGTGGTGCTTTTCGGAGCCGCCGGCGCAACCTACGGGGGATATGTGCGCGGCACTTCCCCAGATCTGGTGGACCTGGAAGAAAACCAGCAGCTAATCCCGGTGAAATACGGCGACTTGATCAATGAAATCACCACCAACGGGAGCCTCGTATTCCCTAATCGGGAAACGCTGTCCTTCGGTTCACCTGGAACGGTGATGGAGATATTAGTGGAAGAAGGCTCACCGGTAACCGCCGGCCAGGTATTAGCCAAACTAGACGCCACGTCCGTGGCACCCTTGGCGCAGCAGGTTGCTCAAAGGGAATTGGACCTGAACGATTCCACAGAGATTTTGGAAGAAACCAGAGCAATAGATCCTCTTGAGCTAGCACAGAAAAAAGAAGCAGTAGCCAGCGCCAGGTTTCAATCGAAAGAGGCTATCGATGCGCTGGAGGATGCCAGAGAGCCTTATACGGCGCAGGAGATAGAAACCCAACGTCAGTTGGTAGCCGATACACGACTAGACCTGCAATCGGCTGAGCGCGCACTGGCCGGCCTGGCTCGGGACCATGCGGTTCAACTGGCCCAGGCGCGAGAAGTCAAAACTAACGCTGACCTGACCTTCGACGTTAGCCGGCAAGAGTTGTCCGACTTCGCCCGTGACTATACCCAACAAGTTGCTCTTGCCCAGCAGGTCCAAGCCAGCGCTGAATTGGCCCTGGATACCGCCAGGGAGTCCCTGGACGATCTGCCCCGGATTCATACCGATGACCTTGCCCAAGCACGGCAGGATCAAGCCGACGCTCAAGTGGCGTTGGACTTGGCACAACGGGGCTTGGCCGCATACTCACCTGACTACGACCTGGAATTAGCCGAAGCCGGGGAGGAGGCGGCGTTGGCCGCCACGGCCTTGGACCAAGCGGAGCAGGCTTTGGTCGACTTCCATAGGGACTACAATACCCAACTAGGCCAGGCTCGTCTGGATGAGCCTGTTGCCCAATCAGAACTAAAGGCGGCGCGAGACGCCCTCGAAGCCTACGAGAATGCGAACACCCGCTGGCTGGAACAGGACCGCGCCAAGAGAATAGACCTCAATGCACAGCTCGCTAAGATAAACGCCAGTATTGACAGTGCCATCAACTCTTCCAATGCGGGCTTAACCGGCCTGGACCTCCGCATCATCACCCTCCAGCAGTCAAAGCAGTTTCTCCAAGAGGATCTGGCCGATACCCTAGAGTCTCTCGCCGCCGCCGACCGGCTTGTAGCTTCGGTCGAGCTGAACGTAGCCAAGCTAGAACAAACCCAACAGGACCTAGCCAGACTGGAACTCGGTCCTGATCCTATCAGACGCCGTCAATTAGAGTCAGCGGTCGAGGTAGCTCGAACCACTCTGACGGACACAGAACAAGAGCTAACCCGGTTGGAGCAGGGACCTGACCCGTTACAACGCCGGGATCTAGAGGCTGCGGTTGAACTGGCCGAAGCCAACCTGGCCAAGACACAGCAAGTCCAATCCGGCCTGGAACTAGGTCCGGACTCGCTACTTCGCCAGCAACTCCAATCCGATCTGGCGGTGGCTCAGGCCGATCTGGCCGAGGCAAAAGACGCCCTGGCGGATGTGGAGGGCCAGGATAGCCCCCAAGCCGTGGCGATGCAAGTTGCCGAGGCTGCAGCATCCGCGGACGAACTAGAAAAGGCGAAAGACGTTCTGGCCGCCGGCAAGTCTTCCGGAGTAAGTAAGCCGGAGTTAACCTCCGCGGAATCCGCAGTGGCCAATGCGCTAATCAGCGTGGCCACCGCAGAGGAGGTTTTGACGGCTATCACCGCCGGCGCTGACCCATCAGAATTGGCCCTGAGGGAGGCCAAGCTTTCCTTGGCCCAAGCCAACCGAGCCGATGCCCAGCAGGACCTGGTTTTACTTATGGATGGCCCTGAACCCCTGGAGACCGCGTCCAAAGAAGCTGACGTGGCCCGCCTTACCGCAACTCTGACCCAGGCCGAAGAGGACTTGGCCGAACTGTTGGCCGGCGCCGACGCGTTGGCCGTGGCGTTAAAGTCAGATCAAGTAACTCTGGCCCAGGCAACCTTAGCAGACGCCGAAGAGGCGCTGGCCGAATTGGAGGCCGGGCCGGACCCATTCCAGGTCGCCGTGGCGGAGGCCGAATTCCTTTCCGCCCAACTTGCTCTGAAAGATGCCCGTCAATTGGTAGATGATTCTTCGATCAAGGCGCCACTTGACGGATTCGTATCCCAGATCAGCGTCGAGGACGGCGACACGGTACAAGCGAACACCGCTATCCTTGATGTGGTTGACCCTTCGGTTATCGAAGTCGATGGGATAGTTGACGAGATTGACGTGTTGTCGATCCAGCTGGGTATCCGGGCAAAAGTCACGGTGGACGCCCTCCGAGGTGCAACTCTGGAAGGAATCGTCACGGAGATCTCCCCTGGCGCAAGCAACCAACAAGGCGTGGTGACCTACCCGATCCGGATCCAGGTGCAGGTTCCTCAAGATGTGACGCTCCGGGAAGGGCTCACCGCCGTCGCCAGCATCGTTTTACGTGAAGAAAGAAACGTGCTGTTAGTTCCCCAGCAGGCCCTTTACGGTAGCTTTGACAAGCCGGTGGTCAGGGTAGTCAACGGCGAAGGAGTGATCGAAGAAAGGGCTGTGGAGCTTGGAGAATCCGATGAATTTTGGGTGTCGGTCCGCACGGGCCTGAAAGACGGTGACCAAGTGGCCATGGTAGCCGACGATGTCAGCACCAGCCAGTTCAGTTTCCGCCAGTTCCGCCGGGTCACGGGATCATCCGGGAGGGGCGGTGGCGGGTCGAGAGGAGGCCGCCGTTAGCCGGGGCGGGAGACGGGTGGCAGAGCATGATTGAACTGGAGAACGTTACCAAGATCTACCGCATGGGTAAAGTGGAAGTCCCCGCTTTACGAGGAGTGTCACTCACCGTTGGACAGGGCGAAATGGTGGCCATCATGGGGCCGTCCGGTTCGGGCAAATCAACCCTCATGAATCTTATCGGCTGCTTGGATGTTCCGGATTCCGGACGGTACACCTTTGAAGGGGAGGACGTGGGGCGGTTGAGTGACGACCGGCTGGCGGAGATTCGCAATCGTAAGATTGGGTTTATCTTTCAGACTTACAATCTGCTGCCTCGCTTGACGGCCTTGGCCAACGTGGAACTGCCTCTGCTTTACGGCAATGGCCGCGACCGGCGGCGCCGGGCCATGGAAGCGCTGGAAAAGGTTGGCCTTGGCGACAGGGTGCACCACCGGCCAACTGAGCTTTCCGGCGGTCAGCAACAGCGGGTGGGTATCGCCCGGGCTCTGGTGAAAAATCCCTCGCTGGTTCTGGCCGACGAGCCCACCGGCAATCTGGACAGCCGCTCTAGCGAAGAGATCGTTGCCATATTGCAAAACTTGAACCGAGAGCAGGGTCTCACCGTGGTGGTGGTAACCCACGAGCCGGACATCGGCGCCTCCACCCAGAGAATCATCACCACCAGGGACGGCGTTGTGGTCAGCGACGAGCCGGTGAAAAACCAACGCATGGCCCTGGCCGGGATCGGATAGGAAGCGGTTACATGAACGTCCAGACCATACTGTTCACCGCCCTTTCTTCTTTGGGGGCCAACAAGATGCGCGCCGGCTTAACGCTGTTGGGCGTGGTGATCGGGGTCGCCGCTGTCATAACCCTCATGTCCATCGGAAAGGGGGTCCAGCAATCCATAACCCAGAGAATCGAGTCGCTGGGAACCAACCTGCTGTTCGTGAGGCCCGGCGACGCCAACCAAGGGGGATTCTCCCGCGGCCAAGGCTCCGCGACAACTTTGACCATGGCTGACGCCTTTGCATTAAAGGACGACGTGTTCACACCTTCAGTGGCGGCGGTGGCCCCAGAGATAAGCACGTCAGCCCAAGTGGTGGCCGGAAGAAACAACACCAACACACGGATATATGGAGTTACGCCGGAATACCTGTCGGCCCGAAACTTCGACCTCAGCTCAGGACAGTTCATTGCCCCTGGACACGTGAACGAAAACTCCCAAGTGGTGGTCCTAGGCTCAGAGGTGGCCGAGACATTGTTCGGCTTCCGGAATCCCGTTGGACAAAACGTGCGAATAAATTCCCGCCAATTCGAAGTGATCGGCGTCCTGGAAAGTAAGGGAGGGGGCAACCGATTCTTCTCTTTGGATGATCAAGCCCTTGTGCCCATCACCACGGCCTACTATCGCCTCTCGTCCCAACGCACCGCCCAAGGGGGAATCAACGTCCAGACCATCAATGTCCAGCTACACGACGTGGACGACGTGGATAAAGCCATCAGAGAAGTGGCCACGGTGCTGCGTCTGCGCCACCGGATCACCCGGGAAGACGACTTCTCCATCACCAGCCAACAGGAGACCATCGAGACGTTGCAGGAAACCACTAACACCTTCGTCGTGTTCCTGGGCGCGATCGCCGGGATATCGTTGTTGGTGGGCGGCATCGGCATCATGAACATTATGCTGGTGTCGGTGACCGAGCGGACCCGGGAGATCGGCATCCGCAAGGCCATGGGGGCCAAGCGCCGGGATATCCTGCTCCAATTCGTATCCGAGGCGACGCTGCTCAGCTTGGGCGGTGGCGCGGCAGGAGTGTTGTTGGGTCTAGTGCTCTCGATATTGCTAAACGGACGTAGCCTGTTAGGTACGCCCACCCAAACCGTATTCAGTCCGGAAGTCGCAGTATTGGCCCTAGTCGTATCAGCGGCCATCGGCCTCTTCTTTGGTATCTATCCAGCGATGCGGGCCGCCCGGCTGCACCCCATCGAGGCATTACGTTACGAGTAACCACTTGGGCCGGACGAGGAGATAGGGTATGAACAAGGCATTTTCATTGTTTCTAATGGTGGCCCTGATACTGGGAGGTTCGCTAGGCGGAGCTTTCGCCAGCGGCGTGGCACTGGGCAAGACCCAGGGAGAGACCCCCAGCGAAGCTCAAGCTGCCGGAAGCTTCTCCCAGGGGCCGGGAGAGCGGTCCGGCGGTGACCGGCCCCAAGGCAGGGGACAAGGCGCCAGGTCCGGCGGCGGCTTCGAACGAGGCGGCCAAGGCGCCGGCTCAGGAGGGGATCAGAGAATTGGTCAAAGCGGACCGGAGTCCCGTGGGTCTCGTCAGGGTGAAGGCAACCGGCAGGGTTTTGACGGCGGTTTCCGCGGCGGACCCGGAGAAGACTCCGGCGGCGGCGGGCGGCGAGGCGGGCGGGGAGTTGGCGGAGCTATCGAAAGCATTGAAGGAAACACATTGACTGTCACAACGCCCCGGGGACCGGTAACGGTAACAACCGGCGGCGACACCACCGTGCGAAAAATCGTCGACGGCTCCTTGGAAGACCTGGAACAGGGCGCTCAGATCCGGGTGACCGGCCAGAGGGACGAAGAGGGAATCGTCAAGGCCACATCCATCACCCTGATACCGGAAGGGGCTCAGGAATTCATTGGACGCCGGGGGCCGAGACAAGAGCGTTAAATCCGGTACGGCAAGCGGTCCCACGGCGAATTCTGCGTGCCTACATACGCTATTCCATTGGGATTCAACGCGACGCGTTCCGCAAGAACCTGCTGGTTAGACGATAGTTGATTTACAGGATCGCTGCGGAAGTACAACTGTGATGGCTGACTGTCCCAATTACACGTAACAACACCGGGTGGCCGCCGGGAACCGCGGACACTATCCTGAGATTATCTATTGTCCGCGATTCCGGTGAACGACTGTCCCAGGTAGCCGCCCCGGCTGTCGAACTTTTGGACCCGGTGAGACCCCGTATCGGCTACGTACACCGACCCTGACTCATCAACCGTGATCGCCCCAGGCGCTTGGAACTGGCCGTCTCCAATGTCCGAAGTCCCCCATACCTTCAAGAAGTTGCCGCGAGAGTCGAATTTCTGGACTCGGTTGTTCCCGGCGTCGACTACGTAGACCCAGCCGTTAGACTCGTCCAACGCGATTCCCGTGGGATTTAGGAACTGGTCTTCGGCTCCGCCCTCAGTGCCCCAAGCGTTCAAGAACCTAAGCCTGGAATCGAAGCGTTGTACCCGGTTATTCCCCGAATCCACCACGTATATCCAACCATTGGTCTGATCTACGGCGATACCGGCGGGACGGTCGAATTGACCTTCCGCTGTACCTTTGCCGCCTTTATTTCCCAAATACCTGCCCCGGTAGTCGAACCACTGAATACGGTTGTTATCCACGTCGACCACATAGAGCCAACCCAGGCCCAAAGCAAGGCTTTCTGGTCGCCGGAATTGTCCGTTCCCCTGGCCTTCGCGGCCCCATTTACCCAGGAACCTGCCTCGGGCGTCGAATCGTTGTATCCGGTTGTTGCCAGTGTCCAAAACATAGAGCCACTGGTTCAGAGGTTCGAAGACGATCTGGCCGGGCTGCTGGAACTGACCGTCGGCGATTCCGTTCGCTCCCCAAACGTCGAGGAAGCGGCCTTGATAGTCGAACCTTTGGACCCGGTTGTTCCCCGTATCAACTACGTAGATCCAGCGGGAATCCAGGTTCAGGGCAATGCTGCCCGGCTGAAGGAAGAGACCCTCGGCGCTTCCCGGACCGCCCCAGGTGTTGAATACCCGGCCTTCCCTGTCGAAGCGCCGCACCCGGTGATTGACCGCGTCCGCCGTGTAAAGCCAGCCGTTTTCACTGTCGACGGCGATACCGCTGGGATTAACCAACCGGCTATCGATCGCTGACGGAACGGGCTCCGGCGTTGGCGTGGGGATCGGGGCCAAGGTTGGTTGTGGCGTAGCCGTGGGCCTGGGCGTAGGTGTCGGGACCGGAGCAGCCGTCGGCATGGCGGTAGGTGGAACGGCGATTGGAACGACAGTAGGCGTCGGGCTGGGCGTGACAGTTGGAGTACCGGTAGGTGTCACAGTCGGCCCTAGAGCGTTGGTCGTCAATGCTTCCCTGGTTCCGCGGTCTGTTGGTTCGTAAATGGCCTCGCCGTCCCAATAGACCTTGAAGTAGTAATGGCGGAAAGACCCGGTGGTTAGTTCATCCGCTGTGAAGCTACATGAAAACTGACGATCGCCGTAGTAGCCAGCTACTGAGTGTGGGCATTCCTTAACCAGTACGTCTGAAGCCAAGGAGATGTCTTTCCAGACCTCCGTTTTCAGTTTCCCGGTAGGCCCAGGCAATTTCACGGTGACCCACGCCTTTGCGTCAGAGCCGACCACGACGCTGAACCACCTGCCGCTGATTGTTTCTGACTCAAATTCGCCCGACACATA
>ENA-ORDI01000824-ORDI01000824.1-marine-metagenome-genome-assembly--contig:-NODE-824-length-19262-cov-3.595413_pt1 | contig 19262 bp, 20 predicted proteins | sample MGYA00248628_ERZ508525 | MGnify/ENA primary metagenome ERZ508525 (study PRJEB26195, sample SAMN05422138) | marine metagenome | isolation source: East of Porto Seguro, South Atlantic Ocean | place... | reverse complement strand
GAAAGGAGAACCAACATCTACTAATCCTATAGCTTCAATTTTCGCCTGGACTAGAGGCCTCTGGTATAGAGGGTTATATGACTCCAACATAGAATTGCAGAAATTTACTAAGACTTTAGAAAATATTTGTATAGGTACTATAGAAAATGGGAAAATGACTAAAGACCTGGCATTACTAGTTGGTGACAATCAAGACTGGCTTGAAACAAAGCCTTTTCTAGAAGAAGTAGAGAAAAAACTTACTAGTGTTATGAATGATTAGGACTTCATATTTTTAATTTCTTTAATTATTTTTTCTAAAGCTTCTTGAGCATTCGTATAATTAGGGCCTCCACCCTGAGCCAAATCTTCTCTGCCTCCCCCTCCTTCTCCTCCCAAACACTTAACCCCTATTTTAACTAAGACTTCAGCATTAAATTCTTTTTTAAGTTTTTCCGTTACACCTACCACTATTGAAGCTTTTTGGTTATAAATACCGATAATAATTACTATACCCTCAACTATTTTCTTCTTAAATTCATCTACCAATCCCTTCAAATCTCTGGGAGATACTGAGTCTAATACGTTTGCAATAACTTTTAGATCAGATATCTCAAAATAACTGTTATCATTTTGAGAAACACTAGAAGTATTTATTTTTTTATTAAGCTCTATAATCTTTTTTTCTAGGTTTTTTCTTTCCTCTATTAAACCAGCAATCCTATCTATTAATTTTTCCTTGGGAACTTTAAGTTCAGAAGATAATTTATTTAATATTTCATTTGATGACTGAATATATTTTATTGCAGCTTCGCCAGCAACAGCTTCTATCCGCCGAATACCTGAACCCAAAGAAGTATCAGAGATAATTTTTAGCATACCTATCTCTCCTAAATTTGATACATGTGTTCCTCCACATAATTCTAATGAAAAATTATTTTTATCACCTGTGTCATGTCCCATAGATACTACCCTTACTTCTTCGTTATATTTTTCACCAAATAAAGCTATTGCGCCTTCATGAATTGCTGATTTTTGATTTAAGATTTCTGTTGTTACTGAAGATTTTTGTAAGATTATTTTATTAACAATTTTTTCAATTTTTTCTAAATCTATATTATCAATTGGGTCATTATGACTAAAATCAAAACGTAATTTTTCATCATTTACCAAAGATCCTTTTTGTGTAACATGATTGCCTAAAATTTGTCTTAAAGATTCATGCAGAAGATGTGTGGTTGAATGGTTGTTACATATTAAATTTCTTTTTTTTGCATTAATTGATGCTGTTACTTGATCTCCTATATTAACTGTTCCCTTGACAACCTTGCCCCAATGTAAGAAAAAACTTCCAAAAATTTTAGTTGTATTACTAACTGCAAAAACAAATTTATCACTATATAATGACCCTTTATCTCCGATTTGCCCACCTGACTCTCCAAAGAAAGGTGTTTGATTTAAAATAATAACTCCCTCATCACCAATATTAATATTTTGTACATTTTTATTATTAAAAATAATTTTTTTTATAATACTTTGAGATTTTTCTTGATCATAACCGACAAATTCAGTTGATTCTAAATCCCTTATTACTTCAAACCAAATTTTACTATCACCAATATCACCAGTTCCTCTCCAGCTTTTTCTTGCTCTATCTTTTTGTTGAAGCATATTCTTTTCAAAAGTTGACGTATCAACATTGATATTTTTATTTTTTAAATAATCTTGTGTTAAATCAAGGGGAAAGCCGTAAGTATCGTATAATTTAAAAGCAACATCACCATTGAATAAATTATTTTTTGTTTTTTTGATTTCATCCTCTAAAATTTTTAATCCATTATCTATAGTTTGTTTAAATTTAGTTTCTTCATTGAATAAAGTATTGTTGATTAAATCTTTTGCTCTTTCTAATTCAGGATAAGAATCCTTCATATTAGATAACAATACTGGAAAAATTTTATCGAATATAGGTTCAGTATTTCCTAAACTGTGAGCATGTCTCATACCTCGCCTCATAATTCTTCTTAAAACATATCCCCTACCTTCGTTAGAAGGTAAAACGCCATCACTAATTAAAAAAGCAGATGAACGAAGATGGTCGGCAATTACTCTATGGCTAGGAGATTTATGATTTTCATCTGAATTTGATAATTCAATTGATTTGTTAATTAATGATGAAAAAATATCTGTTTCGTAATTATCGTTTGTATTTTGTAATAGAGCGGTAATTCTTTCTAAGCCCATTCCAGTGTCAATCGAAGGTTTGGGAAGTTTAATTCTTTCTTTCTTTGAAATTTGCTCAAATTGCATAAATACAAGATTCCAGATTTCTATAAATCTATCCCCTTCTTCATCCTTTGACCCCGGAGGACCTCCAAAAAACTTATCTCCATGATCATAAAAAATTTCTGAGCAGGGGCCGCATGGTCCTGTATCCCCCATTGACCAGAAGTTGTCTGATGTATTGATTTTAATTATTTTATCATCTTTTAGTCCTGAAATTTTTTTCCATAAATCATAGGCTTCCATATCCTCTTCAAAAACAGTTACGACCAATTTATTTTTATCTATTCCGTATTCTTTCGTTATCAAATTCCAAGCTAGTTCAATTGCTAAATCCTTAAAATAATCACCAAATGAAAAATTTCCTAACATTTCAAAGAAAGTGTGGTGTCTCGTTGTATAACCTACATTTTCAAGATCATTGTGTTTTCCACCAGCTCTGACACACTTTTGTGCTGTCACAGCACGGGAATATTCTCTAATTTCTTTGCCAGTAAAAATATTTTTAAACTGAACCATGCCAGAATTAGCAAACATTAAAGTTGGATCATTTTCTGGCACTAATGGGCCTGAATGAACTATCTCATGATTATTTTTCTTAAAATAATTAAGAAACGTTCTTCTAACTGCGGATGAATTCATAACGATTCTATTATAACAACTTTTAATATTGTCTATTTTAAATTAAAAAAGGCGCTTCTAACAAGCGCCTTGGCAAGGATAGAATAACTTTTTATTATTCTTTTTCTTTAATAATATCCGTCTCTTTTTTTTCAGGACTAATTTCACCTTCCATCATTGCTTTTTCAACGATTCCAGCATTTTCAAGAATTCTAGTTTCTATCTCTTTAGCAATATTGGGATTTTCTTTAAGGTAAGTTTTTACATTATCCCTTCCTTGTCCTATTTTATGATCATTATATGCAAACCAAGATCCGGACTTATCTATAATTTCTGCTTTAACTCCCAAATCGACAAGTTCCCCTAGCTTTGAAATTCCTTCTCCATACATAATATCAAACTCAACCACTTTAAAAGGAGGGGCAACTTTATTTTTTACAACTTTTACTCTAGTTTGATTTCCTATTATTTCCTCTTTATCTTTTATTGCTCCAATTCTTCTAATATCTAAACGCACAGATGCATAAAACTTTAAAGCATTGCCTCCAGTTGTAGTTTCTGGACTGCCAAACATAACCCCTATTTTCATTCTTAACTGATTAATAAATACTACGAGAGTATTGGATTGAGCTATAGAGCTAGTTAACTTTCGAAGAGCTTGGCTCATTAGTCGAGCTTGCAAACCAGGTAAAGAATCGCCCATATCGCCTTCTAATTCAGCTCTTGGAACCAAAGCGGCAACAGAATCAATTACCAAAACATCAATTCCTCCCGATTTTATAAGAGAATCAGCTATTTCCAAACCTTGTTCACCCGTATCGGGCTGAGAAATGAGTAGTTCTTCTAATTTAACGCCCAATTTTTTGGCATATGAAGGATCAAGACAATGTTCTGCATCAATAAAAGCGCAGTTTCCTCCCAATTTTTGAGATTCTGCAATTATATGTGTTGCCAAAGTTGTCTTACCTGAACTCTCAGGCCCATATATCTCAACAATCCTTCCTTTTGGCACTCCGCCAATTCCAAGGGCTATATCTAGTCCCAATGAACCTGTTGATATAGACTCAATCTCTATGTTTGTTTTGGAACCTAGTTTCATAATAGAGCCTTTGCCGAAGTTTTTTTCAATTAAACCTACAGCTGCCTCTAAAGATTTATTCCTATTTTCATTATCCATATTATTATTTTCGATTATCCTAAATTTAGTTTGAGACATTAATTTTCTCCCTTGTTCCTAGTTTTTTAATAGGATTCTTGCAAATTATGATTTTCTGTACATGCTTTGTTCTTATTTTAAAAGTTCTATTTTTGTTCTTTTTAGTATTTATTGTTAACTATATGAAATATAATAATAATTTAATTAAATATAAAATAGAAAAATATAAATTAAAAAATTATATTGCTTGTAATAATGGTATCTTTTGATAATTCCCTAATCTTAAAAAATGACTAGAGTTCCAAAAAATTATAAACCCACTCAAAAAGAGAGGTTTATGAGCGCTAAAATGAAGGAATACTTTCGACTAAAGCTCATAGACTGGAAAAATGAATTATTAAAAGAATCATCTCAAACTCTAACAAATATGCAAAAAGAAGAAAATACTGCAAAGCCAGATATAACTGACAGGGCTTCTGAAGAAATAGAGAGATCTTTTGAATTAAGAACTCGTGATAGAGAAAGAAAACTTATCAATAAAATTGAAGCTGCTTTAAGAAGAATTAAGGAAGGAAGTTATGGATACTGCGAAGAAACTGGTGAGCCAATAGGAATTAAAAGATTAGAAGCAAGACCGGTTGCAACTTTGAGTCTTGAGGCGCAAGAAATTCATGAAAAAAAAGAAAAAAAAATAAATTAAATAATTTTTTTTTTAAGCTATATATTCAAAAAAGATGATTTCAGATTTGTTTACTACTTTAACTCCAGGGTCATTTGTTATAAACAAAAATAATAAAAATTGGGGTTTAGGTCAGATTCAATCGTCAATCGGAAATATCATCACAGTTAATTTTGAAAATGTTGGTAAAAAAGTGATAAATGCTAATGAAGTAAATTTAGAAATTATAAAACCTGATGTCTTTAATAGATCAATATAGCAGAAATATTAATTACTTAAGAATATCTGTCACTGACAGATGTGATTTACGATGCGTATATTGCATGAAAGAAAAGATGGAATTTCTTCCAAAAAAAGAAATTTTAACTTTAGAAGAAATTGAAAGGATGTGTGATAATTTCATAGAAATGGGTGTAAAAAAAATTCGATTAACAGGAGGTGAGCCCCTTGTAAGAAGAGATATTATTAAATTGATTAAAAGATTAAATTCAAAGAAAAATATTACCAATTTAAAGGAAATAACTCTCACTACTAATGGATCATTGCTAGAAAAATATGCATATGATTTAAAAAAAGGAGGTGTTGACAGAATTAACGTCTCTCTAGATACAATTAATCACATCAAATATAAAAAAATTACAAGGTTTGGTAATCTTGATAAAGTAATCTTAGGAATTAAAGAAGCCAAAAAAAATAATATAACAGTAAAAATTAATACAGTTGTATTAAAAAATTTTAATGAAGATGAATTAGAAAAATTAATTTACTGGACTAACAAACTTGAAATAGACATAACATTTATTGAGGTAATGCCCATGGCAGATACTGATACTAATAGATATCTTCAATTTTCTCCACTAAATAAAATTTATGATAAATTGGACAAAAATTTTAATTTTATAAAAACGAATAAAAACACTGGTGGACCAGCAACTTATTACATAAGCCAAAAACTATCAAACAAAGTAGGCTTTATAACTCCACTTACAAACAATTTTTGCTCTAATTGTAATAGAGTAAGAATTTCCAGTACTGGAAAACTTTATATGTGTTTAGGTCAAAATGACTATGTTGATTTTAGAGAAATTTTGAGAAAAGATTGTAGCAATGATTTTATAAAAGAAAAAATAATGTATGCCCTCAAAATAAAACCACAAAAACATGACTTTCTTATTGAAGAAAATACAAAACCATACATAACGAGGCATATGAACGTAACAGGTGGTTGATGAAATTTTACTTTAACTCATCTGAAACAATCGAAGCAATATCTACAAAAGATAAATTTGTTAAACTATATGGACAAAATAAGGTTGAAAATGCCGATATAATTGTTCCTATAGGTGGGGATGGTTTCCTTCTAAAAAATTTACATGATTTTCACAACTTAAAAATACCTTTCTTCGGTGTAAATTATGGTTCTGTAGGTTTTTTAATGAATTCTCAAAGTGATGAAAATTTAGAAACAATAATCAACAACTCTCAAAAAACAATTTTGAATCCTCTCCAACTGAAAGCTTCTGATAAAAAAAATAAAATATTTAATTCTATAGCTTACAATGAAGTATCTATAATGAGACAAACTCATCAAGCTGCAAAAATAAACATAAAAATTAATGGCATAGAAAGAATGAATGGTCTAATTTGTGATGGTGTTTTGGTTTCTACAGCTGCTGGAAGTACAGCATATAATTTGTCTGCTCATGGAAGCATAATCCCTTTAGATTCAAACCTTTTGGCTTTAACTCCAATTAGTGCATTCCGTCCTCGAAGATGGAGAGGGGCCTTGCTATCAGAAAAAACTAAAATTAATTTGGAAGTAACAAGTTCAGACAGCAGACCTGCTAGTATTACAGCAGATCATAATGAATTTAGAGATATTACAAAAGCTGAAATACATTCTTCAAATAAAAATTCTTGTGTTATTCTTTTTGATAACAAACAATCAATGGAAGAAAGGATACTCAAAGAACAATTTTATTCTTAATTATATATAATAAATTTGATTATTTTTTATAATTTTAAATTTTAGAAGTCGGAGTAAAAGCACAAATTTTATTACCATCAAGATCTCTTATATAAGCATAATAGTGTTCACCATGTCGTGGTCCAGGTAAGCCTTCATCGATTCCTCCATTTTTTAATCCTATAGCATGAAATTGATCAACTTGTTTTTTTGTATCTGCTAAAAAAGCTATCATGGTGCCATTACCAATGCTTGCTGCTTTTTTATTATAAGGTTTCATAATATATAGCTCGATATTTTCAGGATAATTTATATCTGCATATCCAATATAACTTTCATCTGAATCAACTTGCACGATACTAAAGGGAAGTAAAATTTCATCATAAAATTTTGCGGAAGATTTAAGATCGTTAGTTCCAATTGTTACAAAAGCAAGCATTTAATTTATTCCTTTTAATAAAATTTTGGTAGCCTCGGCCGGACTCGAACCGGCACTCCCGAAACGGGCAAGGATTTTAAGTCCTTTGTGTCTACCATTCCACCACGAGGCCTATATTTAGCATTTATCAGACTATTGAACTTTTGCCACCCAATAATAAAATCATTTTTTTAATTTCCTCTTCAATATAATCTAAATTATTAAGATTCCATGAAGAGACGACAATGTTGACACCAGTAGTTTTATCAATGTAATTAAAATAAGGATAACTGCCAATAGAGCAATCTAAATATTTATTTTGAATAGCGGTTAAGCCAGTTGCCATAATACTTTCATATAAATTTGTATTAATAGTTAAAATTTTTTTAGGAGAACCCTTTTCAATATTTTGTAAAAGATTAACAAACATTTTTTGCATAATTTCTGGCACACCTGGCAGAACATAAATATTCTTAATTATAAATCCAGGTGCAGCAGTTAAGGGGTTTAAAATAAGCTTTGCATTTTCTGGCATTTTTGCCATTTTTTGCCTTCCTTCATTAAATTCACCTTTCGGATAATACTCTTCTAAAATTTTAAAAGCTTGTGGGTGAAAACAATATTTTTCATTAAAAGCAGACGATACACTCTCCGATGTAATATCATCATGGGTAGGCCCAATACCTCCTGTAGTAAACACGTAAGTATACTTTTTGTGAAAATGAAGAATATTTTGAATTATTGTATCTCTATTGTCCTCTACAATCCTAATTTCAACCAACATAATTCCAGACTGAACTAATTGTTTAGCTATAAAATTAGAATTAGTTTCTTGTGTTCTTCCTGAAAGGATTTCATCCCCAATTACAATTATGCCTGCAGTTAATTTACTCATATAGTCTTTTAAACAAAACAGCATTTAAATAAAATAAATTTTTCTTATATATTTAATCAAACTATAAATTAGTATAATAAATATTTTAGATGCAAAATAATATTCCCATTCATTCAACTGCTGATTTTGAAGGTATGAGAAAAGCAGGATCTTTAACTTCTAGAATATTGGATGAACTAGAACAGTTAATTACTCCCGGAATATCAACTTTAGAAATAAATAATTTCTGCCATAAAATGATAATTGAAAATGATGCTATCCCCGCACCCCTTAATTACAAAGGATTTCCTAAATCAATATGCACTTCTGTAAATCATGTAGTGTGTCATGGCATTCCAAGTCAAAAAAAAAATTTACAAAATGGAGATATTATTAATATAGATGTGACTGTTATTTTAGATGGTTGGTTTGGAGATTGTTCCAGAATGTTTGTAGCAGGTAAAACAAACAAAAAAACTTACTCATTCTTAAAAACAACATATGAATGTTTATTAATAGGAATTAAAAACGCTGTCCCGGGGAAGTCATTAGGTGATATTGGATATGAAATTCAAAAATATGCTGAAAAGAATAATTATTCCGTTGTAAGAGACTTTTGTGGTCATGGAATTGGAAAAAAATTCCACACGCCTCCAAGTGTGTTACATTATGGAAATTTGGGTGAAGGGCCTGAACTTAAACCTGGAATGTTTTTTACTATTGAACCAATGATTAATATGGGCGATTGGAAAATTAAAATTCTTAAAGATGGTTGGACTGCTGTGACAAAAGATAAATCTTTATCTGCCCAATTTGAACACACTATTGGCATAACAGAGACTGGTAACGAAATTTTCACCCTCTCTCATAATAATTCCGATTTTCCAATAAAACCTTTATAAAGAACTATAATATAATGATCTCAAGATATAATCGCCCCAAAATTGAAGCAATCTGGTCTGATGAAAATAAATTTAGAATTTGGACTGAAATTGAATGTTTAATTGCAGAACAATTAGGTATCCTTGGCATAATTCCAAAAGAGGCAGCAAAAGATATTCGTAAAAATGCAAAATTTAATGTTGATGAAATAAATGAAATTGAAAAAGAGACTCACCATGATGTAATCGCTTACATTGATAATGTAAGTAACTACATTGGTGAAAATTCTAAGTATTTTCATCACGGAGTTACTTCAAGTGACATTGTTGATACTTCTTTTTCAATTCAACTCAAACAATCTTCCGAAATAATAATTGATCAATTAAAAGAGTTAATTGCTGAACTTAAAAAAAAATCTAAGGTTCACAAAAATACTATAATGATTGGAAGAAGTCATGGAATTCATGCTGAACCAATAACTTTCGGGCTAAAAATGGCTTCATTTTACTTTGAATTTAAACGTAATCTCAAAAGATTAGAATTTGCTTTAAAAGATATCTCTATTTGTGCCATATCTGGACCTGTTGGCACCTTTAATACAATTGATCCAAGTGTTGAACAGTATGTTGCTAAAAAATTAAACTTGCGTACAGAAGATATTTCTACGCAAATTATTCCTCGAGATAGGCATGCTCATTTTTTTTCAACTCTAGGAATTATTGCCTCCTCTATAGAAAGATTAGCCATAGAAATAAGACATCTACAAAGAACTGAAATTCTGGAAGTAGAGGAGTTTTTCAAAGAAGGTCAAAAAGGATCTTCTGCAATGCCCCATAAACGCAACCCTATTTTAAGTGAAAATTTAACAGGCATTGCAAGATACATTAGAAGTGCTGTCATTCCTAGTATGGAGAATATAGCACTATGGCATGAAAGAGACATAAGCCATTCAAGTGTTGAAAGAATATTCTCTCCAGATATCACTATAGCTACTGACTTCGCGCTCGCAAGATTGACTGATGTAATAAAAAATTTAATTGTTTATCCTAATAATATGTTAAAAAATATTCATCAATTAGGGGGCTTGCACAAAAGTCAGAATATTCTGTTAGCCCTAACTCAAAAAGGTTTATCCAGGCAAAAAGCTTACACAATAGTTCAGTCATCCGCTATGAAATCATGGAATTCTAAAGAAAAATTTGAAGACATAATACGTCTTAATGATGAAATCAAAAAGCATTTAACAGAAGAAGAGTTGAATAAGGTTTTTTCCAAAGACAATGAAATAACTAACATTGAATGGATTTATAATAACAAACTTAAAATTGAATAATCATTTTATATTTCTTTTCTTTTATTAATAAATACATTATTTGATTTTCATTATGGCAATGACAAAAGATAATATTGAAGAACTAATTAAACAATCTATCCCTGATGCCAAAGTGACAATAGAAGACTTGCGTGGAGATGGTGACCATTATAGTGCCATTGTTGTTTCAAAATCTTTCGATGGAAAAAGTATGATACAACAGCATAAAATGGTTTACGAGTCACTTAAGGGTAAAATGGGTAATGAATTGCACGCACTAGAATTAAAAACTAAATCGGAGTAAAACAATGAATGACAATATTTTGGATGTAACTGAGAGTATTAATAACGAAATTAAAACTAATAGCGTAGTATTATACATGAAAGGAAGCGTAGCTTTTCCAATGTGTGGCTTTTCAGCAGCGACTGTACAAATTCTAACCAGCCTTGGTGTTAAATTCAGTAGCGTTAATGTATTAGATAATGAAAAAATAAGAGAAGGCATTAAAAAATTTTCTAATTGGCCTACAATTCCCCAACTCTATGTAAAGGAAGAATTTATTGGTGGCTGCGACATAGTTAAAGAAATGTATGAAAGTGGTGAGTTGTTGGAACTACTTAAGTCTAAAGGGATTGAAGTTAATCCATCTTAGTATGTCTGTAGCTATATGCATTGTTAATAAATTAATGGAAGAAAAAAAATTAACGAGAATAATATTCAATTACAAGGTTGGGTTCCATTGTAACAGGGTATGGAACATCATGCATTAATGGTGCACGAAGGAATCTGCCTTTAAGATCCTTAGTATCCACTTCAAGATATTCAGGTATTTCTCTTTCTTGAGAAACAATTGCCTCTTGTATTAAGTTGATTTGTTTGCTTTGTTCTTTTATGGATATTTCATCTCCATCTTTAACTGTATATGAAGGAATGTTTACTCTTTTATTATTAACTTTAACATGTCCATGATTAACTAATTGCCTTGCAGCAAATATTGTTGGAACAAACTTCATTCTATAAACAATCGCATCTAATCTTCTTTCTAGAAGTTCGATTAAGATCTCACTAGTATCTCCTTTAATACGAGAAGCCTTGTCATAAATTTTTCTAAATTGTTTTTCTGTTATATCTCCATAGTAAAAACGAAGCTTTTGTTTAGCAAATAGCTGAATTCCATAATCTGATAATTTTCTACGTTGTCCCATAGCACCATGTTGTCCTGGACGGGAATTTCTTTGATTAAAAGGACTTTTTGGTCTACCCCAAAGGTTGCATCCCAACCTTCTGTCGATTTTATACTTAGCAGTAATTCTTTTTGTCATACCTTATACTGAGGGGTTTTATAGAGATATAATCTTGCATGTCAATTCCATAATATTTCAATTTATGATTGTTTTCTTAGCTTTTTTATCATTCCCCAAAGGGTTTGAATTTCCGTTTTGCTTAAAGAAGATCTCAAAAACATTGTCTGTATATTTTCGAACATACCTTTAGTTTTTTTTTGAGGATAAAAAAAACCGACATCATTAAGTTCACCTTTTAAAAAATCCATAAAATTTAGAAAATCACTTTTTAAAGCTATGTTGCTATTTGTTCTATTGTAATTAGGTTGAATTTTATGAAACATAAAAAATTCTCTCCATTTATAAGATAAAATTAACACTGCGTGAGAAAGATTAAGGGATGTATTTGTTATAGATAAGTCAATATTAAATATAACATCAGCAAGCATTAAATCTTCATTTGATAAACCTGAATTTTCAGGACCAAAAACAATAGCTGTTTTTTTAGTTTTTGGGATAGATTCAAATAAATCATGAAAATCAGTTTTGAGTGGTTTTTGTAAAAATCTTTTGCGTTTGGAGGTTGCTATAACATAGTTGAATTTAGATAAAGCGGCATTTAGCGAATTATAAACCTTAGCTTTATTGACAATTATTTTTGAATTTGCTGCGGATTGTAAGGCAATCTTATTTGGCCAAATTTCTCTTGGAGATACTATGATTAATTTTTTTAAGCCACAATTATCCATAGCTCTTGCTGCCATACCTATATTTTCTGGTAATTGGGGCCTAACTAAAATTATTGAAGGTTTGACTATCTTCACTATTATGAATTTAAATCATGGAATAACTTAAAGGTAATACTATCATAAATAGCATTGTAAGATGCATCAATTATATTTGGGGATACTCCGATGGTTGTCCAATGATGATTGGTTTCATCAGAGGATTCTATTAATACTCTAGTTATTGCACCTGTACCTTTTTCGGCAGATAGTATCATAACTTTATAATCAGTAAGTTTTAAATTATTTAAACTTGGATAAAAATTAGTTAATGCTTTTCTTAAAGCGCTATCTATTGCATTAACTGGGCCGTTACCTATTCCTACTGTCATTTTTTCTTCACCAGCCACATGTACATTAATTGTTGCTTCGGACTCTGTTATTAATTCTCCTTTGGCATTCCAACGTCTTTCATCAGTGACTCTAAACTTTTGTAACGTATAAAAATCTTTAATTTGACCAAGTTCTTTTCTCACTAATAATTCGAAACTAGCTAAAGCAGTATCATAAGAAAATCCTTCAGCCTCCTTTTCTTTTATAATCCTTAAAATACTAATTAACTGATTATCATTTAATTCAATCGACATTTTATTAAGTTGATTGAGCAAATTAGATTTACCTGCTTGACCAGAAATAATAACATTTCTTGCATTGCCTACTAACTCGGGATCTATATGTTCGTAAGTCAAAGGATTTTTTTCTACTGCTGAAGCATGTAATCCTCCCTTATGAGAAAATGCATACTCTCCAACATAAGGACTTTGTTTTTTGGATGAAACATTTAATAATTCATCTAGCAATTTAGATACTCTAGTAAGAGATTGGAGTTTTTCTTTATTTATATTTGTCACATAATCTGTTTTTAACTCAAGAGTTGGAATTAAAGAGATTAAATTTGTATTTCCACATCTTTCACCTAAACCATTAATTGTACCTTGAGCATGTCGAACACCAGCTTGAATGGCAGCTAATGTATTAGCAACTGCGTTATCAGTATCATTATGTGCATGTATTCCTAAATTAGTTCCCGGAATTGATTTTACTACATCAGATACAATGTCAAAAACTTCATTTGGGAGTGTTCCTCCATTTGTATCACATAAAACAATCCATCTTGCACCAGCTTTATAGGCTGCTTCTACGCATTGCATGGAATAATTTTTATTAAATTTATATCCATCAAAAAAATGCTCTGCATCAAATATAGCATCCTTTTTTTTATTAACGATCTCAGAAATACTATCACTAATCATTAATAAATTTTCTTCCTTTTCTATAGATAGGGCTTCTGTAACTTGAAATAAAGAAGCTTTTCCAACTATACAAACAGAAGGAGCTTTAGAATTTATAAGTGTATTCAGACCAGGATCATTTGCTGCACTTTTACCAGGCCTTCTTGTCATTCCAAAAGCGGTAAAACTTGAATTAGTAAATGAAATATCACGCGCAAAAAACTCATCATCTGTAGGGTTGGCTCCAGGCCAACCACCCTCAATATAATCCACTCCAAGTTCATCAAGTGCATTAGCAATGATCATTTTATCACTTACCGAAAAATTAACTCCAGTTGTCTGTTGCCCATCTCTTAAAGTGGTATCAAATAAATAAATCTTATTTTCCATTATTTTAGGCTGCTAAATGAAAAGATATTTTTTGTCGAGTAATTTAAATTCTTCAATAATTCTATCCAATAAAGCCTAGTTTTTTTAAAATATAATCCCTATTTAACAAAGGTAAAAGATATTTTAATTCTGGGCCTTTTTCCCTCCCAGTTAACGCTATTCTTAAGGGCTTAAATAATTCTTTTCCCTTTTTGCCTGTTTTATCTTTAATTAATGAAGTCCATTCTTCCCAACTTTGAGTGTCATAAGGGCTATCAGGCAAAACTTCAGCTGCCTGTTTGAGAAAATCTGAATTTTCAGTATCATAAATATTTGTTGATTTAATAATTTCAAGCCATTCCAAACATTCTGAGAAAAAATTAATATTATTTTTAATAAAATTCCAGAAATCTTCTTTTACATCTTTAATATTTAGATCAATGAATTTTTGCCTAACATCTCCAAAACTATATGACTGTACTATTTCTTTATTTAAAGATTGAAGCACATTGATTAAGAATTTTGGAGAGGATGAAGATAGATTTTCAATATTAAATTTAGTAATCAGTGATTTTAAATCTTTTTCTTTTGTTAAATTGGAACTTGTGCCTATACTCAACAAATAATTAAGGAGCGTCATATTTTCATAACCTTTTTTTCTCATACTTGCTATGGAGAGGCTGTTTAACCTTTTGCCAAAACTTTTTCCGAATTCATCTGTCAAAAATGGGTGATGACCAAATTTAGGAATATCTGATTTTAATGCCTCAAATATTTGAATATGAAAAGCTGTATTTGTTATGTGGTCATCCCCACGTATTATATCTGTAATACTCTCTTCTATATCATCAATAACGGAAGGTAAGTGATACAATAAACTTCCATCTTCTCTAATAAGTACAGGGTCACTTAAGTTTTTACTGTCAAAAGATACCTTGCCCTTAACCAAGTCATGCCATTCAATTTTCTTATCTTCTAATTTAAATCTCCAATGAGGCTTTTTACCTACTTTAATTAAATCACCGATATCTTTTTTTGTTAATTTTAGTGAGCTTCTATCATAAATGGGCGGTTTACCCGATAAGAGTTGAGATTTTTTTTTGAGAGATAATTCTTCAGGGCTCTCAAAACAAGGATAGATTTTGTTGAGATTCTTTAGTTCTTGAATTTTTTTAACATAGATGTTTTGTCTACCTGATTGATTAAACGTTTTATGCCATGTAATTCCTAACCACTTTAAATCTTCTTTGATTTGGTATTCAAATTCTGTTTTACTTCTTTGCTTGTCAGTATCATCAATACGTAAGATAAATTCTCCACCCTTGTTATTTATGTACGCCCAATTTAGAACAGCAGATCTCGCATTACCAACATGCAATAACCCTGTTGGACTTGGGGCAAAACGAGCTTTGGATATCAATTAATCATCCTCAAATTCACAAACTGGTATTGGTTTCATTTTATGCAAATTTAGTTTTCTAATTTGCATATACTTATCATAATATTTACTTTCTTTATTGATCATAGCCTCTTCAATTTGCTTGTATGTCATTCCGAGCTGTCTTTCGTCATTACGATTATCTTCCCATAAGCCATCTGTCGGTTGAGCATCTATTATATCTTGAATAATTGACATTTCAGAAGCCATTTCCCAAACTTGTGTTTTTGTACAATCTGCGAGAGGGGAAATATCAACACCTCCATCTCCATACTTTGTGAAGAAGCCAACACCAAAATCCTCTACTTTATTTCCTGTTCCTACAACTAACCCTTTATTAGATTGCGCTATTTGATACAAAATTACCATTCTTAAACGTGATCGAGAATTTGCAAATGCAAGATTGTTATCAAACTCATGCATGGTTTTCTTAAAGGAAGAAAAAATTTCATCTAAATTAACCACTTTTGTAATCACATTGTTAAAATTTGATTTAAGCCATTCTAAGTGGCGTAAACTTAAATCATGTTGCTCGGAATTCTGCATGATGGGCATTGAAACAGCAATTGTGTTAAATCCGGTATTTGCCGCTAGAGTACTGGTAACGGCAGAATCAACTCCTCCCGAAACTCCTATAACAAGAGTGACTGGTTGATATTTAACTGAATGACAATATTGTTTCATCCAATTAAGAATACAATTTACCCTTTCATTCGTCTTCATAAATATTTGTATAGCAGTAAAATTATTTTTTGGAAGACTGCTGTAATCTTATTCTATCATCTTTTAAAAACTCAGATAGTAAAAAAGCTACTTCTAAAGACTGAGAGGCATTTAAGCGTGGATCACAATAAGTATGATATCTGCTTTTCAAATCATCCTCGGTTATTTCTTGCACTCCACCAATGCATTCAGTCACATCTTGGCCAGTCATTTCCAAGTGAATACCTCCAGGGTAAGTACCTTCATTTTGATGAATCTTAAAAAATTTCTCAATTTCAGAAATAATATTGATCAATGGTCGCGTTTTATATCCAGAAGATGCTTTAACAGTATTTCCATGCATAGGATCGCAAACCCATACAACATTTTTTTCATCTTTTTTTACTTGCGATATAATATTAGGCAAAAGAGATGTTATCTTATCAGCACCCATTCTACAAATTAACGAAATTCTCCCCGTGATATTATCTGGGTTTATTACTTCAATAATTTTCAAGAGTTCCACGACGTCAGTCGTTGGACCTACCTTTAAACCGATTGGATTTTGAATTCCTCTCACGAATTCTATGTGAGCTCCATCCAATTGTCTCGTTCTGTCTCCTACCCAAAGCATATGAGCTGAAACATCGTACCACTGACCTGTTGTACTGTCTATGCGAGTAAGGGATTCCTCATATGGGAGTAATAAGGCTTCATGACTTGTATAAAAATCCGTTTCTTTCATTTGACGAACATTCTGATCATTAATTCCGCAAGCTTCCATAAAAGTTAGGCATTCATCAATTGTATTGGCCATTTCTTCAAATTTTTTCTTCGATTGACTATCTTCAACAAAACTTAAATTCCATTGATGTATTTGTTTTAAATTTGCAAAACCTCCTTGAGCAAATGCACGGAGCAAATTTAAGGTAGCTGCGGATTGATTATAAGCTTGAATTAGCCTTTTGGGGTTTGGCGTTCTTGAAGTTTTATCAAAATCAATTCCATTAATAATATCTCCCTTGTAAGATTCTAATTCCACGTTATTAATTATCTCAGTATCTTGTGATCTCGGTTTGGCAAATTGACCTGCTATACGACCAACTTTAACAACAGGACAGGAGGCGCCAAAAGTAAGGACTACAGCCATTTGAAGTATCACTTTAAATAGGTCTCTAATGTTATTAGGGTGAAAATCAGAAAAACTTTCGGCACAATCGCCTCCCTGTAAAAGAAAGGCTCTCCCTTTTGCAACTTCCTCTAATTGTTTTAATAAATTTCTACACTCCCCAGCAAAAACTAATGGGGGAAAATTAGATAATTTTTCCCTAGCCACACTTAACTCCTCATCATTTGAATAAGTAGGTATATGTCTTGCAGGTTTATCTCTCCAAGAATTAGGTTTCCAATTGCGAGTCATAATAAAAAATGTCTAATAAACTCTCTCGAATCTTGAAACAAGGACCAATATAGTTATTTTTTTCTATTTTTTTTGAGAATTTTTAATTTTGAACGCTCTAAAGCTATACTATTTGGTGGAATATTATCTGTAATAACACTTCCCGCTCCAATAGTTGAGTTTTTTCCTATTTTAATAGGGGCAATCAAAGAAGAATTGGAACCAATGAATACCCCATCTTCAACAATTGTCTTCTGTTTTTTCTTACCATCATAATTGCATGTTATGGTGCCTGCCCCTACATTAATATTCTTACCAAAACTACTATCTCCAATATAACTAAGATGGCTTATGGAGCAGTTATTGCCAATTATGGAGTTTTTAACTTCTACATAATTACCAATTTTTACATTTTCACCGATTTTACTATTAGGTCTTATTCTAGCATACGGACCAATCAATGAATTTTTTCCAATAGTACAAGTTTCAATTACACTATGACTTTTAATAGTAACATTAGCTTCAATTGTAACTCCACGCTTAATAGAGACAAAAGGCTCTATAGTACCCCCCCGTTTAACAATTGAATCAAAACTTAAACGAACAGTATCTGGTTCAACAATAATAACACCCTTTTTGATCATTCTATCTTTAATCTTATTTTGGTAAATTTTATCAATTCTAATTAGATCTTTAATACTGTTAACTCCCAACATTTCATCTTCTCCACTCAAAACATAGGTAAAACTTTTATCAATATTGTGTAAAATATGAAAAATATCAGGAAGATATTTTTCTTTTTTAGTATTTTTATTAGAAATTTTTGCAATATGAGTAAATAATAGTTTTGAACTACAAAGCATAACACCTGAATTACATAAATTGATTTTTTTCTCCTTAAATGAAGCATTTAATTCCTCAACAATAGATGTTACGAAATTCCCTTGTGTTTTCACCCTTCCGTAACCAAAGGGTTTATCAGTTCTAAAAGCAATCATTGATCCTCTTAATTTGTTTTTAGAAAAATTATTAATTAATTTCTTAATGCTTGCATGAGTTATTAATGGAACATCTCCAAAAAGTACTAGAGTATTGGTGTGCAATAAATATTTTTTTGCAGATAAGATAGCGTCAGCAGTACCTTTTTGGTTTTTTTGAATTACAAAAGAACAACCTATAAATTTTTTTTTTAATTCACCGATGTTTTCCTCATTGCATACAAACACTATTCTGTTTTTGGAAATTTTTTTTGCTAATTGATAGACATGCTCTATGATTGAAAGACCTCCTAATTCTTGAAAAATCTTTGATGTATTATTTTTAAAACGTGAACTTTTTCCAGCCGCAAGAATAACTGTGGTAATATTTTTCATTGATGTGATGTTAATATTAGAAATTTCTTAGAATTTCATTACCAACTTTAATAATTTCTTTAGAAGCTTCTGATGTTACACTAATATCAACAACCCCTCTTCCAACAGAGAAGGTTTCAGCATATATGATTTTCCCAGTTATACGCGATCGTGCTATCTTTGCTCCTGCGTATCTCAACCTCATAATCATTGCTTCGGTTAATTTCGCTCTTGGCATTACCCTATTTAAGATTACTGTCGTTTTTTTTCTTTCCTGTCTTACTAAATTTAAAAAAGGAACAGTTGCCATCAAATCAAGGGGGCTGGGTTGAACAGGTACAAACACTTTATCTGAACTCTTTATAATTTGAATAGTATCGTATGTAATGGATGGAGGGCTATCTATGATTATAAAATGATATTTTCTTTTTATTTGCTTTAAAACCTTCATTAATGACATGATGTGAGAAGATAATTATGAATGTGTTTATAATTTTATCAATACTTATAATTGTTATTGGAGTCCTCATA
>ENA-ORDI01000815-ORDI01000815.1-marine-metagenome-genome-assembly--contig:-NODE-815-length-19355-cov-7.366480_pt1 | contig 19355 bp, 19 predicted proteins | sample MGYA00248628_ERZ508525 | MGnify/ENA primary metagenome ERZ508525 (study PRJEB26195, sample SAMN05422138) | marine metagenome | isolation source: East of Porto Seguro, South Atlantic Ocean | place... | reverse complement strand
GAGATGTTCCAACGGGAACAGCCAAGGGAACGACCAGCAGGGCAAGAAGTGGTTTTAATTCCCGGAGTCAACACAACACTTCTGGCAGCGGAAGACTCTCTTAATCTAGCCCCGTTATTGTTCAAATAACCGGGACCACCTCACAACATCGAGGTTATCTCCCAGTTTTCCTCGGAGATTCGTAAAACGATGATCGATGAACACCAAATGGTCCAGGTGTTCTTGAACATCCTGACAAACACGGAACAGGCGATTCACGAGGCAAACGGCAAGGGACGAATCTGGGTTAGCAAAGTAAGTTCGGTCGACGACTTCAAGATAACGATCAAAGACGACGGGCCGGGAATCCCGTTCGATGTCTTGAATTGGATCTTTGAGCCCTTCTTCACTACCAAGGAAGTTGGGCAAGGAACGGGCTTGGTACTCAGTATCAGCCACGGGATCGTTAAGCAGCACGGCGGAGAGATTTGGGCCGAGAGTGTTGAAGGACAAGGTACTACATTCCACATAGTTCTGCCGGTGGTCGCTCCGGAAGAAATCGAGGATTTCCCGATGCCTTTCAGTGAATCTACTGCCACGACGACCAAGCACATCTTGGTGGTGGACGATGAACCCCAGATCCGGAACCTACTCGGGAAATATCTGGAGTCGGAGCGTTACACTGTGGACCTGGCCGAGGATGGGCGCGAAGCGGGGAGGAAATTGGCCAACATCGATTACGACTGTATTCTCCTCGATCTCAAGATGCCCGGCATGAGTGGTCCAGAACTCTACAAACTCATCCAAGGAATCAGCCAACCTCTGGCAAGCAAGATTGTATTCGTTACTGGGGATACCGTGAGTTCTGGTACTCGCGATTTCCTCTCCGCAACCGGGAATCCCGTGGTCGTTAAGCCATTCTGCATGGCAGAGTTGTTGCGGACCATGCGACAACTCTGGAACTGATTGCCAGCAATTGCTTATGCGACCTGTTTTGGCGGCCTCTCGGCCAAAGATATGAGTCCAGAGGAGGATTAAGGAGGGGGGCGTTGGCGTCTCTCAGTTCGACATTGAAGCGGTGCTAGTGGCGGCCGATGAATTCCAGCACAAGGCGGTTCCAGACCTCCGGTTCCTCCCAGAAGGCGGCATGTCCCGCCGCTGGCACCGTCCCCCACTCGCAGCTCGGGATGTGGCCGGCCAGCAACCGCATCATGGCCGGCGGCGATAGCAGATCTGCGTCGCCGGCCAGCACCAGGACCGGTATCTGCATGGTCTCCAGGCGGGCATAGGTCATCGGGTCCCGCAACGGCTGCGCTCCCGTCGTTCCCTCCTGACGGCTGTGGTGATCGATCTCCAACCAGCGGGCGGCGCCCTCGGGATCGATGCCCCGGTAAGACGGCCCCAGTTCGCGTAGCTCCACCGGCAACGCCTGAATCTCCTGCGGGCGGAGCCGGTGCTGGACTTCTAGGTATGACTCGTCTTGCACCCCGCCGATGGTGTTGGCGGCCACCAGGCTGCGTACTTGCTGGGGGTGTAGCAAAGAGTAGTCCAATGCGCCGATCCCGCCGGCCGCGGTCGCTACCAGGTGGAAGCGGTCCAAGCCCAAGTGATTGACGAGTCCTTGCAGATCGTCGCTGGCGTAGCCGGGCTGCTCCCCAGACTGATTCAGCCGGGAACGGCCCCAATGCCGCCGGTCATAGGCGATGCAGCGATACTCCGCCGAGGTGAACACTGGCTCCTGATACACCCAGCAATCGCAGTTGCCCGAGGCAGCATGCAAAAATATCACCGGGGTACCGGCGCCGCCGGTGTCGGTGTACCATAGGTCGACGCCGGGAAGTTCTAAGTAAGGCATAAAGTCATATTAGTTAATTGAATTTGGGTGGCTATGGGGACCATGAGTAACACCTGAGCTCGATCTTGATGCCTTCGGGGTCCCAGATCTTGAACTGCTGTCCCATGCCCTGGGCGCCCCAAGCGGGGTGGACGTCCCCATCCATGTGGATGCCCTTGGCCTTCAATTCCTCATACAGATTGTCCATGTCGGTCGGGCCGAGGACTAGGCAAAAATGGTCCATGTTGGGCGTCACCGCGTCTTCAGACTTGGTGGGCCTTATATCGATGATTATCTCCTGGGAAACCCTGGCCGATACGAATCCGACCTTACCCTCACGGAACTCGTCCAGCCTCAGTATCTCCATGCCCAGCACGTCTCGATAGAAACTGATCGAGCCCTCGACGTCTCTGGTGTTAACTACCAAGTGGTCCAATCCAACGACAGCCATGACATCCTCTCTTAGTGCCGAGTTTCGTAATAGCCGTAAGGATCTACCGTTCGCCCTGAGCTTGTCGAAGGGTCCTTCCGCGGAAAAGTGGTTCGACAGGCTCACCACGAACGGGGTTGGTAAATCTGATTTCCGCAAGTAACTATTAGCTGGGACTTGCCAGGCGGCCTATGTGAGGCCTAGGAAGCTGCCACGGCCTCCCGCATGGGGACATATCTGGATAGGAATATCGCGATGGAGTCGGTAGTGGCTTTGTAGAAATGAGGTTCCCGGTCGAAGAAGTGGTCTTCCCCAGCAAAGAGATGCAGGTCCACGGGAACTCCGGCTTGTTCCAGCGCCTCGTACATCCGCATTGTGGTCGAGTGATGGACGCGGGTGTCGGAAGTGCCGTGAAAGAACAGAGCCGGCGGATAGTCCTTGTTGACGTAGGTGATAGCATTTGCGGCTTTGACATACTCGGCGGTGGGGTTTTTGCCGAAGAGGGCCTCGAATTCCGGGTCGACTGCCCGTTCGGAGATATCGGATACCGGAGACATACCCACCACTGCGGCAACTTTGCTGCTCACTCCGGCATTGCCGCCGTCGCCGTCAAATTCTTTGACGTGGCCGCTGCCCGCCGCGACCAATGCCAGTAATCCGCCCGCCGATTTACCGGCGACGACGATGAGGTCCGGGTCGATGCCCAGATCGGCGCTGTTGGCTCGCATCCAGCGAATCTCGGCTTTGACATCTTGTACTTGGGCCGGCCAGGGAGCCTCGTCCATCACCCGGTACTCGGCGTTGACGCAGACGTAGCCGTGGTTGGCCATTGCCAGGCCGTACCGCTCGGTGAGCGGCGCGCGGTCGGCGTTTCGGAAGCCGCCTCCGGGGAGGAAAAGAATCCCGGGGACCAGACCAGATTGGTTGGCCGGGCGGAGGACGTCTGCCTTGAGGTCCCGTCCGCCCCCCTTGGCAACGACTACACCTTCTTCGATCTTAACGTCGCTCATAGAACCTCCGAACGGTGATTTCCTGACTGGGAACGAACTTTGGGGCAGGCTGCTGATTACGCCCCAAGTTACCACATGAAGGCGAATCTTGCACCAAGAGAACCTATCCCAGCTCGGCGATGGCCTCGATCTCCACGTCCAGACCTGGCTCGGCCAAAGCCCCAATCTCAACTAAGGTGTTCGCCGGGTAAGCGCCCTTGAAAAATTCCGCGAATAGGTAATCCTGAGCGGCGGTGTCGTTCCGCCACTCTTCGATGCTGGTGACGTAGGTAGTTATCTTGACGATATCCCCCGGAGTGCCACCTTCGGCGGCTACAACACGCACGATCCGGTCCAGAGTGACCCTCAGTTGTGTCATCAAGTCTTTGCCTTGAGCCTCCGTGCCCCGGGCGGTGCAGCCCGCGATGAAAAGAAGATTTCCGGCACGCACGGTTCTGCTGTATGAAGCACCAGACGGCGCGATGTCCGGATGGTTATGTCGAATCTTTTCCATGTTTGTCCTCCCACAATGATTGGTAGTGACACGCTGGATGATGGAATGATGATCCCGATCGCTAAACCACGTTCCGCAAAAAAGCCAGTAACATCTTCCGCATCTGAGCCTCGTGGTGGGGAGCAAACTTGGCGAACTCCCGCAGGTTTCGGGCAGACTCCTCCCTAGAGTCGAACCGGTCCCCCATCAGTTCATAATCTTCTGGGAACTCTTTGTTCCATACCTTCAATTCTTCCAACGTAAGCTGGGGTTCGAATTGGAAGGCGTAGGAATCATTGTACCGAAAGGCCATGTCGATTCGGCGGTAAGTGCCATCCCGGCAAAGCATATACCCTTCGGCCAGCTTAACCGCATCCTTGGGGGTGCTAAAACGGTCGCCGTGCAGGGTGGGCGCCAGGGGCACGCCGATCTTGCCGAACACCGGATCAGCGGCGCCTTCCTCGGTGATCAACAGCCTGGTCAGTCCGAACTGGTATCCGCCCGTTGGCTCTACCTTGCCACCCAGCGCCTGGGCCATGATCTGGGCGCCGAGACAGATGCCCATCACCGGCTTTCCCGCGGCCATCGCGTTTCCTAAGTACTCGCGTTCTACGCGCAGCGCCGGGTAGTCGTGGTTGGCCGACATGGGACCGCCCAGAGCGATGATTAGGCTGATGTCCTCCAAGGGGGGAGCTTGGAACGATCGGTAGCCGGGAGCATCGTCGAAGATGTTTAGCGGCTCCAGTTCAAAGTTCTCAGATCGCAGAACCGATGTGAAGTTTGCGGCCAGAGTTTCGGCCGCGGAGTGGCGGATCACCAGCGCTCGTTTCATCGGATCAGCACCCGGGTGATTCCGGCAGGGAGTTGCGCCAACGCCCTAACCTCCCTTGAAGCGGCGTCCGAAGCTTCCGGCTAGTTCCGAGTCGCCTTGGAAGGTCAATCGGCCCTGAGCCATGGCATCTTCAGGGCTGAGCCTGCCGTACATGACCAACACGTAGGTCTCACCGTCGCATCGAAATGTCACGTCAGCGGCGACTGCACTGGCAGGCTCAACGTGGGTGCCCTGGGCGGCGACAACAATATCAGCGGTAGCCGTGATTGGCGTCTTCATTTCGAACCGGTAGCGAATCTGGCCGTCCACGGAGTCGTCAGGGCGGAAGGCTCGGCGTACGGCCCGGCCGACGGTGTCTATCAGCACGTTGACATTGTCGCCGGACAGGTGGTAATAGCCGTCGATGGTGTAACGGATATCCCAAACGTGCATCGTTAACTCGCCGATCCGCATATCCAACATTGTTCGCACCGGTTCGGGGCCCGGAGGCCAGTAGCAAGGCTTATCCCAGTCCTCCGGTCCAACGGTGTGGAACACCTGGACAGACTCGTCGAGTCGTTGAATCAAAGATCCTAGCAAGTTTTCGCCGAATCGTTCCCGATTCGACAAAGCCCGTTGAAAGATGTTTTCGGCGAAGCGGTCCTCGTCGTGATCTTCCACCGATGGGGAGCCTTCCGGCGGCGAGGCATCGCCTCCCAATCCCCTGGTAACTCGAGACGCAAAGTCCTGCCCGTTCAAGTGGGCAACCACGTCGGCCACCGTCCAACCCTCGCAGGCGCTGGGCTGGTTCCAGGCTTCGGCGGGGAGGGAGCTCAAGTAGGTCTTGAACGCTTCCACTTCCGCCTGAAGAACGACGACCCGTTGCTCCGGTGTGACCATTGCTCCTCCTTGAATATTTGAATGGGTCGAGGCCCGAAAGGCTGCTCTAAATCACGCCACTTTCTTTGAGGCCGGCCAGGTCAGTTTCATCCAGGCCCAGAAGCTTGGAGAAGATTTCCCCGTTGTGCATCCCCAACGTTGGCGCGCCTGCCATCTCCGGCAGAGGTCCTCCGGAAAAGATCACCGGGAAGCCTGAAGCAACGCCCTTTACCGGTTCGGGCAATCCGGCGTGGCGCATGGGCACCAGACTGCCCCGGTCCCAGAAGTGCTGGTCGTTCATAACTTGTTCAGCGGTGCGCACCTGGGCGCAGGGCACATCATGGCTCTCAAGGCGATCCAGGGCTTCTTCCAGCGTAAACTCGCCGATGATTGCCTGGATCTGCTGCCGCGCCTCCTCCACGTTGGCCGTGCGGGTTACAAAACTTTCAAAACGAGGGTCGTCCAAGAATTGGGGGGCGTCCAACGCCCGGGCCAGTCTGGCCCATTGATCGTCGCTGGTGACGGTAAGGGAAAGGTCCCCGTCGCTGGCGTGATATAGACCGGTGGGGCCGCTGCGGCTGATGTTGCCGGTGCGTAGTGGCTGGCCGAACTCGATGTTTTCCTCCAGATTCTCCATGAACATGAGAGACACCAGGGTATCCATCATGGAAACGTCCAGGTACTGGCCTTGGCCGGTACGGTCCTTTTCCCGGAGGGCGGCCAGGATGGAGTAGCAGGCAAACAGGGGCGTGACTAGGTCGCCGATGTAAAATCCGACTCTGGTGGGCGGTCCATCAGCGTCGCCGTTGATGTCCATGAGGCCACTCATCCCTTGGATCTGGGGGTCGTGGGCCGGTTTGGCGGAGTAAGGGCCGGTTTGTCCGTAACCGGATATGGAGGCGTAGACGATGCCGGAGTTAGCCTGGGAAAGCTCTTCGTAGCCCAGTCCCAAGCGCCGCATCGAGCCCGGAGCCAGGTTTTCCAGGACCACGTCGCAGGACTTGGCGAGTCCAAGAAACATCTCCTTGCCCTGGGGATGCTTCAGGTCCAAGGTCACGCTCTTAACTCCCTGGGCCCGCTTGAGAAAACGAGTCGAAAGGTCATTGCTGTTCTGGGGTTCGTCGTGCCAGCCGTCGGCCCCGACGAATGGACCGTTTCCCCGCACTGGGTCGCCCCTTCCGGGAATCTCCACCCTGATGACTTCCGCGCCCAACCGAGCTAGGTTCATGGCGCAGAACGGCCCCGCCAGGTAAACGGTGACGCTAAGGACCCTGATGCCTTCTAAAGGCTGCATATTTCTTCCTCGAGAACAGTGTGACGGCGGTTGACCCTAAACCATGCTGGTGTAAACTAGGGCCGTGCAGGAGACCGGCTGGATTTCAGGAGAGCCATTATCTCCTATGCGCCCACGGTATCACGTTGAGCCGCCGAGGAACAATTTCCTGACGGTAGTCCAGATTCCATCGGCGAAAACAAGAAAGACCAAAGTGTCGTAATTGTTGAAACCGGCTTAAAGGGCCATCCGTCGTTCCCGCGATTCAACCGTCATCCCCGCGCAGGCGGGAATCCAGAGGACACTGAAGAAGGACCGCATCGAACGGAATGGCGGACATTACTGGATTCCCCTTCGGCGGAAGGGCCGGAATGACGAAAGCCTGTCCGATATGCGATCTGGTTCATAGATTGAAAGTCTCATACAGGAGAGCAACGCTATGGCAACTTCACCAGGCGACAAGGTAACTCCCGAAGAGTTCAAGCTCATGAGCGATCGCGCCGGGCTTGGCATGAGCCAAGAAGAGTTGGACCAGTTGAAGCCTTTGTACGACATGTACTCCCATTACATCCAGCAACTGCACTCCATCGATCTGCAGGCCGAAGAGATCGGCTTGAATTTTCACCCCGAATGGCCGTCTGCTTAATTCGCCGGTTGGCGACTTGAACCCATATTTAATGCCGAATATACCGAGGGGTGGCAACAATGACGACTTCCCAAGCTAACCTTTATCATCTCACCATCAGAGAGGCGGCCGGGTTACTGAAAAGCGGGCAACTGTCTCCGGTGGAGCTGACCCAAGCGTTCCTAGACCGCATCGCAGCCACCGACGACCGGCTGCACTCGTACATCATCGTATTGAAAGAACAGGCTCTGGATGACGCCCGGCTTGCCGAAGCAGAGATACGCCGTGGCGGCTACAAGGGACCTTTGCACGGTATCCCCTTCGCCCTGAAAGACCTGTACGACACTGCCGGGGTTACGACCACGGCCGGTTCCAAGGTGTATATCGACCGGGTGCCCACGGAGGATGCCACCACCACGGCCCGACTGAAAGCCGCCGGAGGCATTCTCTTGGGCAAGCTGGCGATGCACGAGTTCGCTCTGGGTGGGCCCGACTTCACCACGCCCTTCCCTCCGGCCCGTAACCCCTGGAACCTGGACCATATCACTGGAGGCTCCAGTAGCGGCTCCGGGTCTGCCGTGGCTTCGGGTCAGGCGATGGCCGCGTTGGGATCATGCACCGGCGGGTCGATCCGTGGCCCGGCTTCCCTGTGCGGCATCGTGGGATTGAAGGCAACCTATGGCCGGGTGAGCCGGGCGGGGGTGGTAACCCTGAGTTGGTCCCAAGACCATTGCGGTCCCATGACCTGGACGGTGGAAGATGCGGCATACATGATGCAGGCGCTGGCCGGGTACGACCCCAAGGACCCCACTACCAGCACTGCCCCCGTGCCGGACTACTCGCTATCGCTAAGGGAAGACATCAAGGGTCTGACCATCGGCGTTCCCCGCCACTTCTTCTACGCCCCCCACGAGAACGTGAACCCGGAGGTCGTCGCCACGGTGGAAAAAGGACTGAAGGTGCTGGAAGGTCTGGGGGCGAACCTCCAGGAAGTGACGATACCGAGCCTGGAATACGTTCGGGCGGCCAACTCAGTCATCATGCTCAGCGAGGCCTTCGCCTTTCACGAGAAGAATCTGCGGACAAGGCCCCACGACTTCGGCGAGATGGTGCGCGCCCGGTTCCGTATCGGCGGGCTGTTCAGCGCCAGCGATTACGTGCAGTCGCAGCGGGTCCGAAAGCTGGTCAACCGGGAGTTCGCCGAGGTTTTGCAGAAGGTGGACGTTCTGGTCACACCAACCATGACCCAACCGGCGCCGGCCTTTGAGGGCTACGACGCTACCAGCACGGTCAGGGGTCCCAGCTTTACCGCTCCCTTCAACCTGACGGGTCTCCCGGCTATCTCCGTCCCCTGCGGCTTCACGGCGTCCGGCCTGCCCGTTGGGATGCAGATCGCCGGCAAACCCTTCGACGAGCCCGGAGTCATCCGCGCCGCCTATGCCTACCAACAGGAAGCCCGTTGGTTTGAGCAGCGGCCGTCGATCTAAGATTGAGCCATCTAGGATAGCCACAGAGACGCAGAGAGCCCGGAGAAAATAAAAAAGCCTCTGTGTCGCTGTGGCGCGTCTACTCGTGTGCAGGCTAGAAGCTGGGCAGGGGAGGCGTGGGTTGTTTTAGCACCAGGGGGACCTTGGCGGGTGGCGGTGTGTTGCGGCTGCGGACGACCCTGATTTCGCCGTCTATGATTACAACTCCAATCCCGGGAACGTCGCCGTTCTCCATGGCGGAAAACAGGTCGCTCCGGGTCGAGCCGTTGGGAGCGTCGGCGATAAGCAGGTCGGCGTCTTTGCCTGGAGCGATGATTCCCGAGTTCAATCCCCAGGCCTTTGCGTTGTTGCCGGTAGCCAAACACAATGCCGTGGCGGCCGGGATGCCTCCCAAAGAAGACAGCTCGGTGACCGTTTTGATCACCCCAAGTGGCATCATGCCCGTTCCTGTTGGCGTGTCGCTGCCGACTACTACCCGTTCCATCGCTTTGTGTTCCTGCGCCAAGTCCAAGATGAAGAGGGATGAGCGAAGGTTCCCTGCCTGTACCAGTTGGAGGTAGAGGTCTGTCTCCGCCACCAAGCGGCGCAGTCCGTCGTTGTCCAGAGAAGTTGGTCCGCCGTTGACGTGGCCGCAGATGTCGGGTTTGAGGCGCAGCAGATGCTCTGCCGAGATGGCGGTGCTGCCGGGGATGGATGCGCCGCCGCTATGGCACATCACTTTCAGGCCGTTCTTCTGGGCCCACCTGATCTGGGGTTCGCCGTCGTAGGGATCCCGGTAGTTGCCGAAGCCGAATTTGGCCAGCCAGATACCTTCCGCCGCTAGCTCTTCAAAGTCTTTTTCTTGTAGTGTCGGCTCCAGCACCACCGCTCCGGCGTGGACCTTAGCGCCGTCGGGATGCAAGACGGAAAAGGATCGCTGGGCGATTATTGCCAGGGCTTTTACTCCGGCGGCGTCGTTGGGCCGTCCTGGTGTGTGTATCTCCCCTGCCGAGATCATGCTGGTGACTCCGCCATGAACATAGCTGCCGATGAAGTCCACCACTTTCTGCCGAGGCTGATAATCGCCGATGGCGACGTGGAAATGGGAGTCAATAAGGCCAGGCAGGACGGTGGCGCCGGAAGCGTCGATAACTGTGTCGGCGGTGTTGGCGTTCAACTGGTCCGATCCGCCGATGGCGCTGATCTTCCCATCCTCCACCAGCACGCAATCACCGTCCAGGACCGGTTGGGCCAGATCTCCCGACACTATGGCGCCGATGTTGATGACGGCCAAACTTGCCATAGGGTGAACCTCCGGTGTACCGGGTTACTTGCGGTAATAGCGGACTTCAAAAGTGGTGCAGCCAATGGGCGAGATGTAGGGGCCGTGGGGCATTCCGGGAGGGCGGCAAGCGTACATCCCACTGGTGAAGGTGGTATTGATCGATTTATCGTGCAGCTCGCCCTCTAGGATGAACACCTCTTCCCAGAAATCGTGGAAGATCACTTCGGAGGTCTCTACGCCAGGGGGGAACTTGAGCATCCTGGTGGATACTCCGGCCTCTTCGTCCCAGTTGAGGATCTTCTCCACCATTCCCTCGGCGGCCGCGCCGGAACCGGCCTCCACCGGGGTCCAAGGGACGGCTTCGTGGTTGAAAAACTCGTACTCGGCTTTAGGCACCCTAGGTCCTCCTTGTCTTCTAGTCAATTGTCTCGCCTATGGCTTGATACCCGGTCCGTCATCCCGGCGTAGGCTGGGATCCAGCCGACGCTTCCCTGGATTCCGGCCTACGCCGGAAAGACGATCGTGAGGAGGAACGTCGAACGATCCCGCCAATGTAAATCTATGCTCGAGGCCTAGCCGATCGGCGGACGGCGGTTGTGCCAATCGGTGTTTTGCTCGTAAGCGTAGGCCACGTTAAGGACGGTCTGTTCCGCGAATGGTTTGCCGCCGATCTGCAGGCCGATGGGGAGATTTTCCGAGGTGAAACCGCAGTTGATACTCACCGCCGGGGAACTGGCCAGGCTGAAAGTCGTGGTCATGCCGGCACGGTTCCGGGTGGTTTTCTCGATGGAATCTATGACCGGGTCTGGTTCGACCTTGGGCGCGGCGATACCCATCGTCGGCATCAGCAGTACGTCCACTCTGTTCAGCGCTTCCAGCACATGCTGGCGCAGCAACGCCCGCAGCTTTAAACCCTTGTAGTAGGCCAGCGCCGGCGTGATGCTCCAGGTGAGGTAGGCGATGCGGTTGTCGTGTTCGATCTCTTGCAAACGATTTCGGATCAGGTCCCGGTAATTGGTCGGGGCCTCCACCCTTAAAATCGAGGAGATCGTGTTGGAGTGGCTGGCAAGAGGTATGGATACCTCTTCCACGTCCGCGCCCAACTCCGCCAGTGAATTGGCCGCGCGAGACACGGCGTCCCGGATCTCGGGGTCCACCATGTCCGTGTGCAGCAACTCCTTCAGTATGCCTATCTTGGTGCCCCGAACGTCGGGGTTCAGCGCGCTACGGTAATCGGGCACGGGCACGTCCCAGGTGTAGGAATCGTTGGGATCGCGTCCGGCGATAGCTTGCAGGGTCAAGGCGCAGTCTTCCACGGTCCGTGAGATCGGGCCCACGGTATCCATGGACCACATTCCCGGCCTCAACCCATATCGGCTGACTCTACCCCAGGTGGGGCGGAGGCCGACCAATCCGCACCAGGCGGCGGGGCCACGCACCGACCCCCCGGTGTCTTCACCCAGGGACGTGGCGCACATGAAGGCGGCCGTGGCGCCCCCGGAACCGCTACTGGAGCCGCCGGTAAACCGGCTCGGGTCCCAGGGATTGCGGGCCGTATCGAAGGCGTGGGACAGGCTGGTGGTGCCAAACTCGGTCATGTTCAGCTTGCCCAAGAGAATCGCGCCCGCCGATTTCAGATTGGCCATCACCGTGGCGTCATGATCCGGCACAAAGTCGTTGAATATGGGCGTGCCCGTCGTCGTGCGGATCCCCGCGGTGTTGATCTGGTCCTTGACCGCCACCGGAATGCCGTGCATCGGGCCCTTATACTCGCCCCGGTCCAAAGCCTGCTCCGACTCCCGGGCGGCCTGCAATGCTTCGTCGCGGCAGACGGTTAGGTAGGCGAACAACGTGCCGTTCAGGCTATCGATGCGGTCCAGGTAGGCTTCCACCGCCTGCACTGGTGATACCGTGCGATTCTTGATAAGCTCGGACAGTTGAGCCACGGTTAGAAATGGAATATCCGCTTTATCCATGCAAAGCCTCTCGATGAACAGTTTCGGAACATCGCCCAGTATGCGCCTGGGGAACTATTGGCGCAAGACTGTGGGACGGGGGTTGCCACAGAGACTCAGAGGCCACAGAGAATTAAAAAAAATAAAAAACTCCGTGTTCTCTGTGTCTCTGTGGCTGATTAACAACACCAAGTAGAGGAGATTGAAATGAAAGTCGGCGTGAACCTTATTAACTTTGGACCGGGCGCCAGCCCAGATTCTATCAAACGCTGGGCGCAGCTCACCGAAGCGCTGGGCTACCATCTGCTGATGACTTCCGACCATATCGGGATCACGCCGGATGTTCAGGGGCGCTATCCGGCCCCTTTTTACGAACCGGTGTCCACCCTGGCCTGGCTGGCCGGCATCACGACGACTATCGAGATTGGGACGACGGTCTTGATCGTGCCCTACCGCAGCGCGTTGGAGATCGCCAAGTCTTTCGCCAACATCGATCAGTTCAGCGGCGGGCGGGTTATTCTGGGCGTGGGTATCGGCTGGGCACAAAAGGAATTTGCCGGGTTGGGGGTGGAATACAAGAGGAGAGGGGCCATCACCAACGAATACCTGGAAGCCATCAAACTTCTGTGGACTCAAGACCGAGCCTCCTACGAAGGCCGGTATGTGTCGTTCAAGGACGTGGACACCGCGCCCCGGCCCTTCCGTTCGCCCCATATCCCGATCTGGGTGGGCGGTCCCAGCGACGCCGCTCTGCGCCGCGCCGTCCGCTACGGCGATGCCTGGCATCCCATCCGGATGCGGATGGACTGGTTGAAGAACACCGGCATCCCACGGCTCAATGAGATTGCTGCCGAGGAGGGGCGTCCTGTACCCGCGCTGTGCCCCAGAGTCAAACTGCACGTGACCGGTTCACCGATGCCTGAAGGGGAACGGGTGGTGGGCGAGGGTACCCTTGACCAGATACACCGCGACATGGCGGAGCTTGAAGCCTTGGGCTGCGACTACGTTCTGTTGGACACTTATCTGGACGACCCCGAGGCTCTAAGACATCCCGAAGACTCATGGAGAGTCTACGCGGAGATGGCGGAAAAGGTCTTGGACCTGGGAAACCAGACCGTCCGCTGACCGTGGTTGGGCTTGTGGCTTTTCTGAACTTTATTCCGTGGAGAGAATATAAGGATTGCCCTGTGGCGGACCGGTGGGAACATTTCCTACAACTCAATAAGATCCCAGACAGCCGGGAGGCAGGTGCCGAAGCACGTACTCCCCCAATTGCGAGGGATAACTAATCTGCCCCCCGCCCGGTCCCAACTCCCTGTCTTAATCGCCTTTGGATGGGTCGGCAGGCTGATCCCAGTCCTCGCTTTTACACTTCGGACAGACACGCGGGAGTTCGCTTAGGGATGTTTCGCCTCCAGGACGGTGAGGAACAAGACCCGTCCACCGGTGGCCGCAATGGCAATCAAATACGACCAGTCTTCTGATGACTCCTGGTTTATCATGAGTGCTCAAGAATGACTTCCCATTTTGCTCGTTTGTGCTGTCTGCGGAACTTTACAGAGGATGGGTCACCGTTGAGTCACCAGCCTGGAAGGTGATCGCCGGACTGTTTAACCGATCCGGCTGGAGTTGGTATCAGCCTTGTACCAACTCCCCGTCTTATTGATTCTGAAGATTGCCATTTCCCGCCCGTCCTCCAACGTGATCCGGTAGTGCATCTTGTACACTGGGTCGTTCTCTCACCACTCGGAATCCTCCTCCACCCGGCCGCCGATAGACATCCCCCCAGGAACGTCCTCTCCATCGACACAGACAACGGCCTGAACTCCTCATCCTTCCGAACCCGGATCCGCCACGGAATACTCGGGCGAGCTGCGCCGTCCGGGGCATTGGACTTCTTGGGCATGGGGCCTCCCGCCGAATCGGATACGACCGACTCTAGGGAGCGGGCGTACGAGTCGCAAGGGAGTGCTGTCAGCAGGACGTAAAATGAACGAAGGGATTTCGTTGGCGAAGGCGGCCGCCGCTATGGCGAAACTTCGTGCCTGTCGGCCCGTCGCCGTTCGTGCCTGGTGCGGGACTTAATTCCCGCCACAAATCGTGGCATAATGGGGTTCGAGCAAATGTCACCTGTTCAACCAGTCGCAAAATGTGCAGCTATTACCCGTTCACCACGAACGGGGGAACGACCCTCATCTAACGGAGCTTGTCGAAGGACCCTGCTCCTTGCCGATACGGTTTTGAGTTTGTTACTTAACTTGGCGTAACAAAGGGAAGGTTTTCCTCTTTCCAGGAATTGAATCCAGGGGCCATGTAGACCACGTTGGTGTAACCCATGGCCTTCATTGTCTGCCCTGACAGGGCAGCTCGCGCGGTGCCCATTCAATGGGTTACGATCAGCGCGTCCTTGTCTGGAACCAGTTCTTCCAATCTGCCTTCTATGCGCCCTCTGGATAGCAGCACCGCGCCTTCGATGACTCCCTTTTCCCATTCGTCCGGCTCCCGAACGTCCAGGATCACTATCTGCTCTCCGGCTTCCTTCTTTTCGTGGACCTCCTTGGCTGACATGGAGCCTACGGTCGCCTCGGCGATCTCCACCATTCTGCGTCCAATGTTATCCATCTACATTCTCCCTCGGTGAGTTTTTGGAGTTTGGGTTATCTGAAACAGATCGGTTCTTTTACGCGATTCCGCATTGGGACAGGCAAGAGAATATGGCCCTCGACCCGGGCTTGTCAATCGTTGAGCGCGGACCGGTCTTGGGGTATCGATAGGTGGATTGGGATATCAAGGGTCACTCGGCGTAAGCTAACTGCAGCTCTGCCGGCATCTGGGCCCGCAGTCCACGCAGATTGGAGCTGTATAAGAGGATGGATATCGCCACGAAGATGATGATCGCGGCTCCCACGGCTACGGCCACCGGCGCTCCGAAATACTGGGCGATGAATCCGCCCTGGACCATGCCAAATGGACCCAAGCTCCAGGTGATGGCGTACACACCCATCACCCGGCCTCTTAGCCGGTCGGGCACTAGGTGTTGGATGGTGGTCATCCCGCCTACCAAGTAGATCGAGTTGGTGATTCCCACGACGAATAGCATGGCCATGCTTATCAAATACCAACCCTGGGAGGCGGCCGCGGCGAACAACATTAACGCCAGTCCGTACGCCATGGCCCCGCCTATTATCGCCAGTCCTTTCGGGTGATGCCCCCGAAGGTTGGCGACGGTGATCGTGCCCAGGATTGCCCCTAGGCCAGAAGCGCCCAGTAATATGCCAATCTTGTCGGCCCCCACTTCGAGCACCTCCTTGGCAAAAGACGGCATGAGGTGAATGAAGGTCATACCGAACATGCTGTTGCAGAATGTCAGGAGCATGATGAGAGCAAAAATCTCGTGCTTTTTCACGTAGCGCAAACCTTCGAACACCTGTTGCAATACACGTCCCGTGGCAGGCGGCCGGGGCCTAAGTCTGAGGAATGCCGTCACCGTCCCCATGATGTAAAATGTCCCGGCGCTGAACAACATGGAGGCTCCGATACTCAATTGCTCTATAAGGACCCCTGCCAGGGTGGGCCCTAACACCCGTACGCCGTTCCAAACCAACTCGGACATAGTCACGGCGCTGACGATGTGTTCCCGCTCCACCAGCCGGGGAAATACGGCGGCCCGGCTTGGTTGATCGAAGGCTTGCAATGCGCCGATGGTAACGGCAGCCGCCAGCAGGTGCCACACCTCGACCCGTTCCGTCATTACCAACAGAGCCAGGCCCACCACCACCGTTGCCGAGATGGACTGGGCCATGGCTACCAAAAACTTGGGTTCCAGACGGTCGGCCAGGGTGCCGCCGACCACGTTGAGGGTCATGGCGGGGACGGCGATGGCGATCCCCAAGAACGCCAGGTCCCGCTCCTCCCCGGTCAATTGGAACATCAGCCAACCCAGGGTGAAGCTGAGTAACATCTGGTGTCCCGTCACTCCGGCTAGAAGGCCCAACCAGTAGAATCGGAAATGGCCGTACCTCATCGAAGAAGGTAGGATGCGGTTTATACCTCGAACCGCCGGCGTGTTTAACTCCGGTGCGTTTGATGCCATGGGGCTAGTCTCTCACCCCCATCGGCTTTCCGGCAACCCAGTTCCGCCGGATTTCCTTGACCCCACGGTGGCCCTATGCTTTATACTGAGGCCATCGCGGGGCGGCTCCCCGATCTCGCCTGGACTAGGAGACGTTTTATGCTGAGTAGAGAGCAGAACGACCTATTGACCGGCATCGGCCCGGGCACTCCCATGGGCGACACCCTGAGACGTTACTGGATCCCGGCATTGTTATCCTTCGAGATTCCGGAACCTGATTGCCCGCCAGTCAGGGTCAAGCTCATGGGCGAAGAACTGCTAGCCTTCCGGGACACCAATGGCCGCATCGGCCTCATCGCCGAATTCTGCGCCCATCGCCTTGCCTCTTTGTGGTTCGGACGTAATGAGGAATGCGGGCTGCGCTGCGTGTATCACGGCTGGAAATACGACGTTGATGGAAATTGCGTCGACCAGATGAACGAGCCGAACCAGTTCGCGGATAAAGTTAAGCTCACCGCCTATCCGACGGTGGAATTGGGCGGCATGATCTGGGCTTACATGGGGCCGGTGGAGAAGATGCCGGCGCCGCCTAAGTTTGAGTGGACTCAGGTCCCCGAGAGCCACCGCTACATGACCAAAGTGGTGCAGGAGTGCAACTGGCTGCAAGCTCTGGAAGGGGGTATCGACACGTCCCACGCCCCGATCCTGCATCGAAGGACTACCACTGAAACCAACGAGCCGGGGATACCGTTCGATTCCCCCTTCGTCCAAGGCGCGGCTCCTGCCTTGGAGGTGGACGTTACGGACTACGGCTACCGGTACTACGGCATCCGGCCTCTGAGTGACGAGGGCAATTACGTGCGTGCCTATCACTTCGTCATGCCCTTCACCCAGATCCGGCCCAGCGGCAGCCAAAAGCCGTTGGTCGACGGCCATTTCTGGATTCCTATCGACGACCATAACGTCATGGTCTACAACTGGGGCTATAGCTGGGGCGAAGACCCGCTGCTGCCGGAAGAGGGTCTCAACCGGGGTTCAGGCAACAACTTTGGGACCGACATCGACGTTGAAAACGGCTTCCGCTCTGTTAAAAACCGTTCCAACGACTACATGATTAACCGTGAGACCCAGAAAAACGAGACCTTCACCGGCATTACCGGCGTCAACATACAGGACCGCGCCATCCAAGAAAGCATGGGCCGTATCGTAGACCGTACCAAGGAATTTCTTGGACCCTCTGACATGGCCATCGTCACCACCCGTAAAATGCTGGAAGAAGCGATGAACACGGTGATGGACGGGGGCGACCCTCCGGGTGTGGCGCCGACCTACTACAACATCCGGTCGGCCGAGGATGTGATTCCTTTCGACCTGGACTGGCGCGAAGCCTTGATGGGCCGCATGTACCCGGAGACCCCGGCGGCAACGATAAAATAAAGCTACGATTCCGCCAAAACCCGGAGGCCCCATGGAGTTCGGACTTTTCCTTGAATTCCCAACGCCTGACGGCTACACTGACCAAGAGTCGTTTGCCCAAGGCTTTACCATGGTGGACGAGGCGGAGAGCATGGGCGTGGACTCGGTTTGGCTGGCCGAATACCATTTCTCTCCGTTCAGCGTCCTGTCCGCTCCTTTCACCGTAGCCACCGCCGTTGCCGCGCGCACCAAGCGGATCAGGCTGGGTTTCGGCGTGCTGCTTCTTCCGCTGAACAATCCGATCAGGATCGCCGAGGAGACAGCTACCCTGGACCACATCAGCCAAGGTAGGCTGGAATTGGGGATAGGCCGGGGCACTTTCCCCGACCATCATGACGCGTTCAACTCGCCTTTCGCCGAAAGCCGGGGCAGGTTTGAAGAGTACCTGGAGATTATCCTGAAGGCCTGGACCACCGAGGAGTTCTCCTTCGAGGGAGAACACTACCAGTGTCACAACCTGAAGGTTCGCCCCAAACCGTTTCAAGACCCTCATCCCCCCATAAGAGTGGGGATCACTTCGGCGGAGACCTTTCCCATCATCGGGCGTATGGGATATCCCATCTTCATCAACCCCTCCCGGGTCTTTTCCCTGGCTGAGTTGGCGCCCAACATACAGAACTACCGGGAAGCCTGGAAGCAAGCCGGACATCCAGGGGAAGGCAACGTGGGGTTAAGGGTGCCGGTATATGCGGCGGAGAAGGCCGACGACGCATATAACCAGCCCATGGAGAGCGCTATGGCCTCGGTGTATAACCTGGGCCAGCGTGTAGCCGGCAGCGCCTCACGGGAGGGCACCAGCGGGAATTGGGAGGCCCAGGCGGAACATATCCAGGGAATGACTTACGACGACTGGTTGCGGGACAAGGTTGTGTACGGCACTCCCGAGGCTATCGTCGACCGGTTGGGGCAACTGATTGAAGACCTCCAATTGGACCAGATAATCTATGAGATTAATTTCGGCCGCCGCATACCCTACGAGCTGCAGATGACCAACCTGCGGCTGATGAACGATCGGGTGATTCCCCAATTAGTGTAGGGGCGCACGGCCGTGCGCCCCTACTCGGCGCCATGCGGGCTACGATATGGAAGGCTGCCCGCCGGTCGTGATACCATTGGCGGACTCAGATAGTCATAAGGGGGCTAACATGGGAGTGATAAAGATCGAAGGGGTTACCCATTGGTCCATTCCCGTCAACGATCTGGCGGAGTCGGAAAAGTTCTACGGCGATCTGCTTGGCTTGACCGCCAAAGGACGCTTGGGCAATTCGATGATGTCCTGCTTCAACGTTGGCGACCATAATATCCTGCTGTGTGAGCGGGAAGAACCGGTGTATGACATGGCGGAAATTGAGAAAAAGGCGCACCACTCGTTCACAGTCAGTCCGGAGACGCTGGACGCGGCCTTCAAGGTATTTCAAGAAAATCAGGTCCAGGTGGCCTACCTGACCTACCGTGCCGAGGGTGTCTTCACCGGCAGAGAGTTGTACTTCTTCGATCCCAGCGGCAACAGGCTTGAACTGCGGGACCCTACGTGGAAAAAGGGGATGCCTGAGCCCACGTACGAGGAAATCATCGGTTCTTAGGCGCCGTTACCCGAAGTAAACTAAGAATCAACGTCTCAAGTTCTGTCACAGAGTTTAATGTCTTGGATTTGGATAGCTCGGTTTCCATCGTGAGAAGTGATTGAGGTGACGGGTTTTAGCCCCATCCCAACCTTGGTCCGGTGTTCACAATCTGCGGCTCTTGGGTCTCAGTCGAAACCGCCCTGGGGACCAACAGTTCCAACTC
>ENA-ORDI01000814-ORDI01000814.1-marine-metagenome-genome-assembly--contig:-NODE-814-length-19372-cov-4.146877_pt1 | contig 19372 bp, 19 predicted proteins | sample MGYA00248628_ERZ508525 | MGnify/ENA primary metagenome ERZ508525 (study PRJEB26195, sample SAMN05422138) | marine metagenome | isolation source: East of Porto Seguro, South Atlantic Ocean | place... | reverse complement strand
TGGAGTTCAGACGTGTGCTCTTCCGATCTTTTACCTGTCCGCAGCATCGATTGTTAGATGACAGGGTCGTCTGACTGTAATTCGATTGACTCGTCAGGCTGAAGTACCCAGCATCTTTGATTGTTTGTGAACCCGATATGCTTGTAATATGTATTGGCATCTGTAGCCGAAATAAGAATGAGTTTGCATTTAGGCCCTAATTGATTCTGTGTGAGATCTTGTAACTTTTTACCAATGCCCATTTTTTGAAAATCGGCGTGAACTGCTAAGTCAGAAAGGTAACATGCATAATTAAAATCTGTCACTGAGCGCGCAATACCAACTAGGCTTTCTCCAGACCACGCGGTCACAACCAAATTGCTATTTTTGATCATACCTTCAATACATTCTTTGTCATCAATTGGCCGGCGATCGCCAAGTGTTGAATTGCGTAGAATATCTAAAAATTGATCTGTGGAAATTGTTTGATTTACTTTGTATTCAATATTCATATCTATTTAATTCATCTAACTACTTACTATACTGCCCATTTGCTATATAGTACACTAATTTAACCTAAAAACTCCCACAAACAAAAAACCCCACGAATGTGGGGCTTCGCCAGCTATCTTTATTAAGTTATCCAAAGTGCATAATACATAGGCTTGATTAACGGTTTTGATAATCTTATTCATTTCCAATACCAAAAAAGGCCACACTTATCCTTCATTTTTCTGCTCTTCTTTGGGTTCCTTTTCGGCAAATAAATTCTGTATCGCTTCTTCAGGTGTTTTAGCCAAGACCAACCCAGAAAAAGTATAGCCCAATTTCTTAAGTCGATTAATACATAAGCTATTTCAGTACAGTCCTATTAAAATATTAATAACTATGGGGCAAGTTTATTTATTTCAATCGAATAAATACTGAAAGTTATTTCATTGAAAAGGATGGTAATGAGAAAAACAAGTATGGCATATAACCAAAGTCTTTTCACCAATAGCCAAAGCGTTGTAAATAAAAAACCAGGTCAGGACCACCCATCCTTAACCGCTTCTAGGTCTGATTCATTTCTCCGGTAGATATGGTAGGATAGTTCACCGCGGATTTCAACAAAACTTTGGTAAACATCCGAAAATTATGGTCAACAGGTTTGAAAACGCCAAATTTATCTTCCATCAAGTTACCTTTCTAAACGGGTTAAAATTAGAATTCCTGTGGCAACCATTACCCCGCTTAACCCATTAAAAAATACTTGTCCCAATGCCAAATTGAAACTGAAAAGATTGTAACATGAATTGATCATTTTCTTCTAATAGACCGGTCCCGCTATTGTACTGAAAATTGTGGAAAGTCGGCCTGAACTCCAAATAGTAAAATGATTCCGATTTCATGTATCGGAAACCCACCATACCATGGTAACCCCAGTTCATTTCCATTTCATCCAAAGCTAAGGACCCTTCCTCCTGCGCTAAGTTTGCAGGCCCTGGGTATTGCGACTGGACACTATTCAGCAATAAACCTGCACCGCCACCTACATAAGGAGTAATACCAAAATTAGGTAGTACATAGTATGCATTAATACCCATGAACATAGAATGAAGCATTAAGAAATGCGCAGGAAGGTCAATTTCCATTGCAGTGGGTAGATCCACATAAATGTTGTATTCCTTGTTATAAATCTGTCCGTTAAAATTATAAAATGCTGTTTGTTTCAGGGTGTGATGCGCCAGAAGAGACATCTCATAATCCATTCCAAAACGCTGAGTTGAAAAACCTGTTCTGTATCCTAAAGGTGGATAATCAATCCCCATTTCTGCTTCTGCTAAATTTGCACTCCATCTCCCATCAGCGCCTTCTGCCTTAAACTCCTTGATCGAGGAAATATCTGGCCCTATGTAAAAAATACTATAATAAAATGTTGAATTGTCGACATCCGTTGGTTTTTTCAGGATATTGTTTTTTATATCATGGGTTGCGGCCTGAACCAGAAATCCCGCCAGAAGTGGTGTTACAAGCCACTTTGTGTTCGCTACGAATGGAGAATCACCATCCACAATTGAATTTCCACCCAGGGTGACACCAAACATAAACGAATAAGGGCCAAAAAATAGACTGCTTGGAATAGAATTTAATAAATATTGCTTGAATACCTGCTTTTTAGTTGATACCTCCATTTCATTATGAGGCAATGAATCAACTGGATTGTTCCCGGCAATACTGATTTGTAATGATAGTAGAATAAGAAAATAATGGTAATTAATTTTTTTCATAAACACATCCCTATTTATTCTAACAATTTTCCCATACCAAGGTTTAATTGAAATGTTTGAAGCGTTGTTTTATCTTTCTCTTTTTGATAGGCATCACTGCTTACAAAAGAAATATGTTTTTGGGATACCCTAAATTCAATTGAAAATAACATCTTCTTATAACTGATGTACTTAATGCCAATGGGTAATTCTATTCCCCACCCGAAATCAGTCGTATTCAAACTTTCTGATTCATCAAAGTTGAGAATATTTTTTGCAGCATAACTTCCCGGCCCCGGATAATCTGATGAAACATTATTCATTCCAAAGGATAATCCAATCCCAATATAAGGTCGCATATTTTTAATAAAGGGGACATTTAGATATACCTGTCCGCCAAATGAGAACGATTTAAATTTCAGGAATTTATCTGGAAGATCAACGCTATCCGGTCCAACAGGATAATAAGCACCGTCTGGATATTCTGATGTGGGGGGGAAAAAAATTTGGCCATGACTATCATAATAAACAATTTGGGCAGGCGTATGATGGCTAAGAAATGAAATATCTAATTCACCGCCTATACCCTCATTCCAGCCACCAAATTTTATACCTATCTGGGGTATTGTATTATTTGTTGACACATCCAGAACATTTGCTGTCCATAGCAGATTTGAAGGTGAATTAGGATCTGTAAAAGCACTTTCAGCATAAAATTCTTCTAATGCACCTATGCTGAATCCCGTATAGATTAAAAAATAAGTTTTGGATCGATAATTTTCCTGCCCGGTTCTTGGATTAAACTCCTGGGCCCCTATAGGTTCGGATAGGATTGAAAGGCTTCCTGTTTTGGGCACCAGGTATTCGGAGATTGGGATTGTTTTTCCGTCCTCCACCATGATCCGTTTCTGCAACCGCTCATAACCAGGATAGACCAGGGTCAAATTGTGTGGTCCAGCTTCAAGATCAGCGATTGTTTTAGGTGTAACCCCACGTTCAACTCCATCAATCAGGATGTTAGCTCCTAGCGGATCGGTGCTTATATCTACACTGCCATAGGTTTTTTGAACAGCTGTGGGCAGTCCAGTTTGCAGAACAGGTTGCTGAGCTTGTCCACCGCTGCTGATTCTCCTGACGATCTCCCGGCTTGCTTCTTCCATACCATTTAATAATTCACCCATGCCGCCGCTGATCTGTTTTGTTACTTTTTCCGCAACATCACCTTTTTCAATATTGATAATTTTTATATTAACCTGGTAGAGATCCGCAAAACCGATGATTTCCCCTAACATCAAGTATTCTGCACCAACCATTTTTCCAATTTCAACAGCACATGCTTCATCGCAAATACCGGAACTCTGGAATTCCTGCTCTTTTAATAATTCGTCCCGCTGACTCTTCTCAATAACTGTAAATCGATTAGACTCAATGAGACTTGTTTCGAGTTGCTGGTAACAGGCTCTGAGAAACTTTTCTTTTACGTCTTCACCTGTAAAATCAAGAATACTAACTGCTAATTTTCCATCCTGTGCAAAAATGGAGGAAAGTAAACCTATTGTGGTTAATAGTTTTTTCACAGTGTCTTAAGATGCTTTTTAAGTTTTAGTTCATCGCCCTCTTCGTAACCTTTCTGGCCTGTATGATAGGTCACTTTCCCATTTTTATCGATCACAACAAGTAATGGTAGGACAACACCACCAAACTTTTCAAATACCATTCCATATTTATCCAAGACCACCTGCAGGGTTATCTCCTTCTTATCTACATGTTTTTTGACAGCATCTCGCTTCTCCTTCACGTCAACTAAAACAAACTGAAATTCGTCACCCAGTTCTTCTGACATTTCAATCAGTTTTGGGATCTCCTTCGCACAGGGGACACACCAGGTCGCAAAAAAGCTCACTACTAAATGTTTCTCGCCAATGAAATCTTTGGAACGAAAGTATTTATTACTTTCAAGTTTGAATAAGGATATGGGTGGGGCGGGGTCGCCAACTTTTAAATTACTCTCTGCAGAAAGGCAAAAAGAAATAGCCAACAGAGTAAGAGATATTGCTTTGATTAAAAGTTTAAGCACCAACAGATAAGGGAATCCAGACTAAAATGGTGAGAAATATTAATTTAACATACCTCATCTCAATCTCCAATGAAGTGGTTTCAGTTCGCGAGGGTCCTGTTGGAGCTATTGAAACTTTATTAAAAGTTCCAACGCTGTAATTATACACACAATCAGGAGTAAATGCCTACTAACAATGTGATAAAGAATTTTAACCCAAGCCCTTGATAGCAGAATTCGTTTAGGATGCCCATGCCAAGATTGACTCGGTGTAATTCGCTGGAAATATCGCCACCGGCCACAGGTCATCTATCGTCAATAATCGGATATTCATCAAAATATTATTTCAAAAAGACCATTTTCCGGGACTGTGAGTAAGCACCTGATTTTATTTTTATAAAATACATACCAGACGGAACCCTATTCCCGTTTTCATTCAATCCATTCCACTGTGAGAAATGAATTCCCTGAACCTGACTTTTATTCACCAAAGTTTTGATTGTATTCCCTGATAAATCAAAAATGGTAAGATTCACAAAGGAGTTTGTACCAAGGCTGTATTTGATGGCTGTATTTGGATTAAACGGATTCGGGTAATTTTGCATAAGTTTAAATTGATTTGGGAGGGGTGGTACATTAACACCCAAAGGCGGTTGATGCTCCAGGACGAATAAACCGGATGAAAGATCCGAGGCAATGATCTTTCCGGATTCAAAATAAGGATAAACAGACCAACATCCCTCATACCCATATTCATTGGGAAGATAGGTGTCGTAATAGGCGATCTCTTCTGGTTCAGCAGGATTTGTGAGATCAACAATTCGGACACCTTCCGTGTAGTGAGCAACATAGAGAAAGTTGCCTTTCACGTAAGAATTATGAACAGTTGCCTCTGGATCCACGATATATTCGGCCACCATGGTAATATTGTCCAGGTCCTGGATATCAAATATTCTCGTCCAAGGCCCTTCACCGATCTCATCACCAACAATCAGATAATTGCCATCTTCCGTTGTCCAACAGTTATGGGCGCCAGATCCTGGGTAATTGAGATTTGCCAGTAATTGGATCTGGGAGAAATTTGAAACATCAACGATATCCACACCCTCTCCGTGAATGGCTGCAGCATAAGCGATCCCATTCTGCACATAAATATCGTGGTAATAATAGGTATCATAATTCCCAACAAGGGTTGGTGATTGCGGTGATGACATGTCATAGATCTCAAAGCCGGCAATATCATGCCCAATCGCGTAAAGGTATTGACCATCCACATAACAATTGTGTGCCCCACCATCAGTGTTTGGATCTCCAAAATGGATCGTAGAAACAACAACAGGATCAGCTGGATCTGCAAGATTTATAACCTGTGCCGGTTCATACTCCTTGATCAGGATTGCATAGTGATCATAGACTTTCACATCCTTGGCATCATTCCCTGGTTCAATGGAGGGCACAAAGCCAACCTCAACCGGGGGATCATCCGTAATATCAATAATACTTAGCCCCTCATCGCGGGCGCATATTAAAGCATATTCGATACCGGTGTTTGCATCGGTATAACCCCAAATATCACCGTATTTTTCCCGGTTGTCCCAAGTGCCGAATAAACTCATATTTTGTGCAATTATATGTGGTTCTCCCCAGATCTGCTGGCTGTAATAAAGAACATCTCCATTCGAACCAACACCTTTCAACTGGTAATAGACCTTTTCATCATTTGTAAGACCCGTGTGCACATATTCCCTAATTTCCGGAGCCAATTGAGCCAACAGGACATCCGGTTGACCCGTGAATGAATAATATAGGTCAAAGTGATCGATACCACCTTCTTCAAATTCCCAAGAAAGTGTCAATTGTCCATCATCCGGCAGGGAGGAAAAATTTGTAATATAAGCGAGTTGGATTCTTAAGGCAGCGGGATCAGTCTCAAAAAAGGAATAACCTGATCTAAGCTTTGGCCACCAGCTATATACAACATCAGAATTATACCCTGAATTATTAGCATACGTTTCGCCCGTGCCATCGTAGTCACTGAGCATAATCAATAAATATTCTCGCCGACCATAGTTAGAATCATCCGGATCCCAAAGATGGTTGGGATCATGTTCACCGGTTCCGTCATCCCATTCAACAAAACATATATTCAATCGCCGATGATTATCCGGATCAGAAATATCCCAGGCTGAGCCCCGGAAGATACCCACACCGGCGGCATCATAGCCTAAATCACGGCGGAAAGTTTGGCAAAGAGTTGTGTCTCCACTATCAAAACGAATTTCTACACCAATAGCATCGTCAATTGAAAGGGTTGAACCCAAAAAATCTTCTCCAAAACCAATATATCCAAAAAAGGTACTCCCACCCCAATTAACACCACTAAGCCAGCGCGGCTCCGGTTCCCACTCCCAATAAAGTTCCGGATCTGCTTCTCTGCTTTCGGAAATGTTGAATTCATTCACAGTTAAATACTCTATTTCCGAAAACGCAGCTGAGATGAGGCAAAGGCTAATTAGAATTCTAAATGTTTGAATTTTTTTCATTTTTTATCTCTGGTTTAATTTTATTTCAAAAATAACATTTTTCTGGATAGACTGTTTTCTGCTGTCTTGATTCTCGCAAAAACGATTCCTGAAGGCACAGATAAGCCCATGGTGTTTGCCCCACCAGAACCGTTGATATTTAAAATAAGAGAAATATTATTTTTCATTTTATTCATCTTCCTGCCTGTCACGGCGATGCTGTTCTGCATCTTGTATAATCTTTTTGGCCATAGCCTTCGCAACCGGTTCACTGATATGGCTTGAGCTAGATGGCGATTGTGTTACCTGGTTTTTTTTATCACCATCGTGCCATTTCTCCAGGTATTTAACACGAGATGGGTCCAACTCCAATGTTTTTGCCTGCATATTCAATAATTGTCGCTCACGATCTGTAATAGATCCGTCTTCCATCGCCAAACCATACGCATCTATATACATTTTCTCCTTAGTTGTGAAAGCATCGGGCATAATATGGTTTGATAAACGATGGATCATCGAAAATATGGGTTTCCTTAAAACAATCATTGGCACACCGATAATAATGCCACCCACCCATCCAAATTCAATAAATGTTTCCATTAGTTCCGATGCTACTAAAACAAGCATGGCGCCAATACTTGCAAACACCGCAGTGCTGAATGTTTTTCTGAGCCGTTCATCAATTCCCAGGATCTCATTTTTCAAAATTGCGTAAGTAAACATCACCCCTTCGAACAAAGAGGCCAATACGAGACTGAACAGGAATCCATACATACCTGTGATATATAAAATTAAAAGGGGTATATTATTCCCCATTGTTGCTACGTCAGTCAGATTAAATTGACCAAACCGGATTGTGATAAAAATCATGAAAAATACCATGGATCCCTGGAAAACAGCTTTTCCCAAAAATCCTATAGATAATGCTCGTGCTTCTGCAACTTTTTCCCGAGTTGAATCAGATTTTTCCAAATTCTTTTTTGCGTGTCTCATAAAGAATACAGCAAGGAGAGCAAACAAGACTTGTCCAAATAAAAAGAAACGTGAAATCCCTGTTTGTTCAGGTAAAACAAAATAATATGGGACATAATCTGGTAAATTCATTACATAGGCAGACCCCAATTCTTTTGTACCGGGATATAGGTAAACGTCTGCTGATCCACCGGGGATTTGATTAAAAACATAAGTAGCCCCACCAAACGCCCCCACGATCCCACCATTTTGAACCAAAATCAGGCTAATTACAGATGCAGAAATAATCGGCAGTATCCAAAACAGGTTTTTACGAATCACATCCTTTGTCATAAATCTCAAACCCTTCACAGGATAAAAGGATGTAATAGAAACATAGAGCATCAGGGACAAGAGCGCAAAGAAAAACCATACTACCCTATTATACTGGGTGTAAGGTAGAATTTCTGGTCCGAAGGGGTAAATCATGTACCAGCTCGTATTTACCTTAAAACCTTCCGTTATGAGCATGAGGCTCATAAACCTGTTTTCTGCAACTTTTGGACGCGCCCGGTAAATGAGCGCCGCCAGGATAAACAGGTAAACCATCGTAAATAACGCGACCCAGCTATGAAGAATAGATATACCGAATATTTGACCTGTGTCCAGGTTAATATTGGTTAACATTCTGATATAATATCCGAGTACATCGCCCATTTTTTACACTCTCAAATAAACCATATTCATTTATGAGGTTAAACTGAAAACTCCAACACCTTTCATCAACAGGAAACACCACAGAGAAAGCGGGTTGCCTTCATTTCAAAATTCCCGGGTCTGAATGACCTCTCCCTTTTCATTAAAATAAGTCCACCTCCCAACCCTTTCCTGAAGTTTGAAATTCCCTTCCTCTTTCTTTTCGCCATTCGGATACCAATAGGTCCAAAATCCTTTCCTCATCCCAAATTTGTAAAGTCTCTTACTCTCTATTCTTCCCACATTTATTTTCCGGATCACAGGCTCATGCCAATAGGTCCAAATGCCATTTTTTCTGCCATTTTGAAAAGGCCCTGCACTTTCTTTTTTTCCACTCTCAAAATGGTTTATTGCCTCTCCGGTATAGGGTTTTTCGGAGCCAAAATATTTAAATAATTTTGGTTTAAACTTTTGACTCCCCTTCACGATCAATTTTCTTTCATCAATCGTTGTCAATTCTGAAGCACAGCCCATAAACAGGAATAGGGACATTAATAGGAGTAATGTACTATTCACGACCCAAATCTAAGGATCATTCTACAAAAAAACACCGATCTATATTTCCTCCCGTACAACCCTTTTCTTCTTTTGAGATTGATATGACTTTTCTAAAACCAATATTAAATTGTCTTATGCAAAAAGTCCCTATAAGATATCCGCTCCTTTTAAAATTACTGTTTGGGTTTTCTTTGGTCGTTTGCGAAGAAAAAGATTACAATCAATTGCCCGTAAATACAAAAATGCCGGAATGGACTGTTTCTGACTGGTTGAATTCACCGCCTTTAACACTCCAACAACTCCAGGGCCAAGTTATTCTTGTGCGCTGGTGGACAGGCCCCACATGTCCCTATTGTATTAACTCATCGGCCGCACTGAATGAATTCCACGAATCCTATCAAAAGGAAGGTCTGCAAGTCCTGGGGTTTTACCACCATAAATCGCGATTACCTTTTGACCTAAAATCAGTTAAAGATCACGTTGAAAAACTTGGATTTCAATTTCCCGTGGCTGTAGATCACAATTGGGGAACACTCAACGAATGGTGGCTAAAGGATGACCGACGGAAATGGACATCTGTCTCATTTTTATTAGATCGGAATGGACTTTTGCGCTATATCCATCCGGGGGGACAATATGTAAAAGGGGATGGTGAATATGAAGAACTGAAGGCAAAGATAGAAATTTTATTGAAGGAAGAATTTCCTTAAAAATTGGGTTCGTAGCCGTGCAATCGATTTGATCATTTCTTGCTCTTTTTTTCAATTCCAGATTATTGCAATTGGTGAGCGATCCTCCTGGAAATTCCTTTAACGACTTGAATCTGCACATCGTTGAGTCCAACTTTATTCTCAAAGTAGTTTTGGAAACGGAATTTAAAATCAAATTCTTTCCCTTGGCCTTTTGCTACATGTATCACTCTTATCATCATGGATAGGACAAGATCAAGTTGACCATTAGTGATACCACTTTCCTTCAATTTGGTTTTAATTCGACTCAAATCATTAACGCCAAGCCTTTTATAACGTGCTTCCATATCGGGATTATCATCAGGGCTTTCCACCTTTCTCATAAAGCCTTCGTACCTCTTATCCGCCTGCTCTTGTGTTATTGTACCTTTTTCAACAGCGGCATTTAACCGCGCACGTAATGCTTCTGCCCGAGGATGCTGCTGATCTTCATCCTTCTGGTTTATTGAATCCTGGGAAAAGGATATCATCGGTAAAATCAGCATAATGGATAATATTGTTTTTTTCATTTGAGTCTCCCTGATTTATTAAAATCTAACTATAATTCTACAAAATAAAAAAACATCGCTATTCAAACCAGCCCTAAAGAAAACTGGCAGACATAGGCGGATAAGTGGTTGTGGCAATTACTTAGGGCCGTTTTTAATTATTGGTTTGTATTTTTTTCTATCAGTTCTAATATTGATGCAGAAACTTCCTCGTAGGCTTCTTGTATTAACCAGTGCCCAGCATCGATCTCGATAAAACGATAAGGCCCTTTCATAAATTTTTCAGTTAACTCGGTCCCTCTTCGGCCCAATGCCATATCCTTGTTGCCCCAGATCAATTGGCTGGGAGTATTTATATCGCCACGGGAAATCAAACTTTCTTTAATGGACACTGAACCAATATTGGCCCGATACCAATTTAAGGATGCTTTTAAGGCTGCTTTACCCTTAAAAACTTGCAGATAGGCCTCAATTTCTTCTGCAGAACTTTTATCCCAAATATTTTTCAATTTCTGATAATTGTTAAATGAAAAGTAAAGTTCCGGTATAAACGGCAGTTTAAAGAATCCAAAGTACCTGCTTTTCTTCTTTTGATCATCATCCGTTTTAAGCGCCTCGCCAAATGCTTTCAAATGGGGGACAGACATGGCTGTCCAACTAATCACCCTGTCAGGATTTACAGCAACCATCCCCCAGCCTATGGAAGCTCCCCAATCATGCCCAACCAAATGAAACTGATTAAAGCCAAAAGAATCTGCCATAGAAAAAATATCGTCCACTAATTTTCCAAATTTGTAGGCACTCACTTTTCTTGGCCTGGCTCCGGGACTGTATCCTCTTTGATCTGGAGCCACAACTCGAAATCCTTTACTGGAAAGCAATGTCATTAATTCGAGCCACATATGGGATGTTTCGGGAAAACCATGGAGGAGAATGATACCATCACCTCTATTGGACATTCCAGCCGTACGGCAATTAAAAACAAAATTATCAATCTTTACTTCAACCATTGATATACCTTGACCTTTACCCTCCTGTTTTGAAATGGACGATTTTTCTTTTCCGTGAAGATTTGGTATACTAAGCATAATCGCAAAAATTATTTTTATCATTGCTGATGCTATATAATAATTTTCTTCAAAAAAACAAATAAAAACCTCGCTGGGGAGGGAATGATTTTATTCATATAGCCATTCAAAAATACCTTGTATTATCATTGAACCAATTAAAACGGATATGGATAACCCTACGGATTTTATTGGATCACCTATCCAGAGCCATGAACAAAGTAAAACCCAGATAAATGTAAATAGCCGTATGAATAAAGATTTTTTTGAGAAAATGTGTCTTATTATTATTCTTAAATTTGACATATTCGTTTCGTAATTCTTTATTAAAATAAACAGGTCTTAAAAAGTCAAAAATAATCTTCTTTTATGATGCAAGAAAATGAGCAACTTATTAAAATCCTGGAAAAATTCCCGGATCAAAATCCAAATCCGGTACTTCGTTTTTCCGATAAAGGGGTTTTACAATACTACAATAATCCATCTGAACCAATTATTAATGCATGGAAGATAAAAATTAATGATAAGCCAAATAAGAATTTTTTAGATAACCTTAAAAAAACTGTCGCAGAATATGAGTATTCATTTGAGATAAATGTTGAACAAAAAACATTCTTACTTAAAGCAGTTTATATTAAAGAATTAGATTCCATAAATGTATATGGCACTGATATAACAGCCAAGAAAGCAATCGATAAGTTTCCTGACCAGAATCCAAACCCGGTTATGAGAATCAGCAAAGATGGAATTCTGGATTATTACAACACTGCATCATCAGACATTGTTCGTTCCCATAATCTAAAGATTGGCAAAATGATATCGGATAATCTCATTGAATTGGTTGGCAAAACTTTACTGACTGGTAGCATCACGCAGAACGAATTAACCGCTGGTAAAAAAACGTATCTGGCAAATTTTGTTCCTGTTCCGGAGTTTGATTTCATCATTATTTATGCAGCAGACATTACTGCAAAAAAGGTCATAAATAAGTTTCCAGATAAAAACCCAAACCCTGTTATGAGGATAGGCAAAAACGGTGAATTAAATTACTTTAATGACGCATCTAATTACATAATCCAAAATTGGGGAATAGGACTTAAGGAGGCTATACCCCCAGAAATAATTAAAAATTTTACAAAACAAAATGCTAATGATGCCCATAATATGGAATTTGAAGTGGGTAATAAAACTTACTATTTCAATTTAGTAAAAATTAACGAATTTGATTTTTTCCTTCTCTATGGTACTGATATCACAGATACAAAAGACAAGGAAATGATCCTTGCAAAACTATCAAAATACTTTTCACCTCAAGTTTACAATTCAATCTTTACTGGAGAACTCGATGTTAATATCAATACCAACAGAAAAAGCTTAACCGTATTTTTTTCAGACATTAAAGGTTTTACAACTATCACAGAAAAACTTGAGCCTGAAATATTAACTGAATTAATAACATATTATCTTACCGAGATGACAAATATTGCAATTGAATATGGCGGCACTGTTGATAAATATATTGGTGATGCAATTATGATATTTTTTGGAGATCCCAAAACAGAGGGAATTAAAAAAGATGCTGTTTCCTGCGTTGCAATGGCATTGAAAATGAGAAGGAAACTTAAAGCAATTAGAAAGAGATGGGCATCTTTTGGACTTACGGAATCATTGGATGTGAGAATGGGGATCCATACCGATGTATGTACAGTTGGGAATTTTGGCTCTGAAGACAGGCTGGACTACACAGTCTTAGGTAATGGTGTAAACCTTGCTTCCCGATTAGAAACTTTAGCAAGACCTAATGAAATATTAATTTCAGAAAATACATATAATATTATCAAGAATAATATAAACTGTGCTTACTTTGATGAAATAAAAGTTAAAGGAAAAGCCCACCCTATAAAAACTTTTCAAGTTCAGGGCTTAATCTCAGATAAAAAAGATAGAGAAACAATAGATTATGAAACGGATGGTTTTTCACTAACGCTGGATAAAGAACAAATAAAGAATAAAGAAAAAATTATTGGCTACTTAAAGAAAAGTCTGGATCATCTCAAACATTGATCATTTTAATATATATTAGATAAAAAGTTCTACCCCTCATCCCACAAACAAAAAACCACGCTACTCTTGGCGGGGGTAATTAGTATTGTTTCATATATCATATAATTTCATTGCTTGCAGGAATTCATTTGGCTGTTGCGTACCAATTAGTATGCCCTTTCCAACAGACAATTGAATCTGTATTCCAATATTCCCACTGACAGTATAGGCTTTACCAGACCTATTAAAACGAATACCCCAACCTCCATATTCGATGATTGGTCTATATTGCCGTATCTCATATTTTATTATTTCACTGAAAGGAATTATTTGAGTTGTGAATGGTGAAAATTTAATGTGGATACTATCACCTTTTATTTCGGTGATTAGCTTCATACTGTAGAAAAGCCAAATGAAACAGAAACCGGTTAAAATTAATATTACGCCAAGCAATATGCTTACCATTCCACTAATAATAGGAAGGAAGAGAACAAATAACACAATTAAAAGGATTGTCCAAATCCATTTTTGTCTGAATTGTTGTATCTCATAAAAGATTTTCTCATTATCTATCATACTTATTCTAAATTTAGAGTAAAAGTAATATGCTCCCTCAAACAAAAAACCATACGAATGCGGCGCAGAAACTCTTTCTATTCTTTAGAATGCCAAGGGTGGTTAGAGTGCTATTAAATACGATTCGGAGAAACTAAAACAGCTTAGGAATAAGCATGCCGCTCTGTTTTTTATATTCTGCCCATTCCGGATAGCGGGACATAGAAGCTTCTTTTTGAAGGATATTAACCAGGAAAACCCCGATCCAAACCCAGGCTAAAATAGCCCATGGAATCCAATGCTGCACTATCATAGCATAAGATGCATAGAGCATGATCTCTCCCAGGTAATTTGGATGGCGGATATATTTGAAGAGCCCTTCACGAATAAGTCCCCGATGGTATTTCAGAGAAAAATATTTCTGGCAGTCAGCAGTCATCATAATCACCACCCCAAGTGTATGGATGGATATAGCAGCGGTTAAGACAGTTAAACCGGCTATTCTCTGAGTAGGTCCCAGTATGCCTGAAATTAACAGAAATGGGAAAACCCAATACGGCCCCAGTACTAACACAAACGCCATGAGTCCACCCCCAATGGTCACTTTCTTTTCCCATTTTCTATCAGGAAATGCAAAATGCTTAAGCATCCAGCAAAAGCCGTACATCCCATGCAAGGCCAGATATACATTTGCAGACAAAGAAAAATTCTGATAATAATTCATCAAAAAAAGTATAAAGAAAAATGTACCTGTTTTTTGAAAATTTATTACCCAGGCTAACTTGAGTATTTGGGGGCCGCCTAAAAATTGTTCAGTAATGTATGTGGAAAAACGGGCCCAACGGGACCATAAGTGCATATTTGTTTGATGATCACTCATATTACCATCCTTTTTTTGAATTACAATGATCCTAATTTATGAAATTGGTATAATTATTTAACCAGAATATATACCGCCACTATAAACAAAAAACTCCGCTAGCGGGAGCATTTAATTTTTAAAATGCAGGTATCGATTACACCAAGGGTTTTATCTATATCTTTTATTGTATTATAAAGATGGGGCGAAAAACGGATTGAACCAGCACGGCTGGAAACAAAAACGCCTTCATTTTTAAGTTCTTTGATCATTTTTTCGGAGTCAATACATTCGAAATGAGCGTTCACAATGGATGATCGATCCTTGCCATCCAGTGGCGATATAATTACGGCCTCCCGGGTTTGTAACCCTTCTATTAATCGGTCTGCTAAGTTCTGGTTATGTTGAAAAATATTTTGAACACCAATGTTATTAATAAAACTGATTGATTTTGCCAGTCCCAAAGCGCAGCCAAAGGCCATAGTGCTGAATTCAAACTTTTGGGCTGTTTCAGGATAGTTCATCCTGCTTGCATCCAGATCCCACATATTGTCATGACTGCGAAAACCAACCAACCCCGGTTCGAGTTTTTCTTGTAAATGGGGAGCAATATACATGAAAGCTGCACCAAATGGACCGCATAGCCATTTATAAGCACCGCTGATCAATATATCTACCGGACATTGCTGTACATCAATTGGAATGGCTCCAGCAGATTGAGTTGCATCCACAACCAATAGTGCATTATGGTCATGGGCAGCTTCCGCTAATAGTCCCAGGTCAAAAGTTTGACCATTACCATACTCTACGTGGGAAATAGAGACAGCGGCTGTTTCTTTATCAATTAGAGCAATGATATCATCCACATTAATAAAATTATTTTTCTCCTTGGCCAGTCTTATTTCAAATCCTGTAGCGTTAGCCACCCGCTGCCAGGGATATATAGTACTGGGGAATACAATTTCTGTGCTGACAACATTTTGATTTTTCAAAGGTGATACCGCCCATGCCAGGGAGCAAAGCAATTCTGTAGCACTTGAACCAGCAGCTATGTCCTCCTGACCTGCGTTGATCAAGCGTGAAGCTGCAAGGTGCAGTTCTTGGAAAACAGACTCTTCAGCATTTTCATTAAAATTATTGCTGCCATTCCAGGCCACATCTTCCTGCCATTCCCTCATAACCTGCTGTGCACCGCCATACATCAATGCCACGTTGGCAGCATTGAGATAAACAAATTTACCTGCCGTGGGAAAGTCTTTTTCTGAAACGTTCAATCTCATGAAAGCCAGCGCAGGTAACCATAAATATTCATGATCATGATGATAAATGACATGACTGCTGTGGAATATGCTTTTTTATGAATGGAATAAATACCAACCGTGCCGTTCCCGACCATCCAAACAACCCAGGATGAAATGTATAGATTGGCATTGAGGTAATACCCAAAAATAACCAGAAGAGCCCCCAACCAGCCGATCAAACTCCAGTTTAATGATTCTGAATTATTTTTAAACCAGTTTTTCATTAATTAACATTCAAAAATAATACCCCGCTGGGCGGGGATTGTTAAAAAATAAAGATACCTATTCGTAAATAGGTTCACCTGTCTCAGGATTGTACTCAGTAATTTTCTTTTCTCTTTTAGTTTCAATATTCATGCCTTCCTTCTTTCTTACCCAACCATCACCCATTACTACCAATTTTTTAGTAATTAAAATAAATGCAAAAGTTTCAAGTTCAAAAGTAGCATTTGTAATTAAATCTGCTCCTGAGACAAATAATGCATTTTGAATTGCATCATTTATCATTGGCATTTTGTAGCCATAATAATCAATTATTGTACTTTCACCTTGAACTGGACCAATCGATTCATATTCATTACTAATACTTGTCGGCTGGGTACTGACAATTGAGAGATTTCCGATATTTTGGCTGCAACCTGATAAGATGATTAATGATAACAATAGAAAATTTTTCATCGCAGTTGTATAATTCGTTTTTCCATATCCAAATCTACCCATCATCCCATAACCAAAAAACCCACGAATGTGGGTAAGTGCGGGCAGAGTTGTAACAAAAAACCGCACCAGTGTGGGGCTTGGCGGTTACTATTATCATATTATTCAATAAAAATTAGTGTCTTTTAATTTCTCAATCTATTATCTCACTAAACCTCTATTCTCTAATTCTATTAAACACTTTTCGAGTACTTTTCTACTCTCACTGGGTTCAATCCCGTCTAATGCATCATCTATCTTTTTCGAACATCTGAGTTTTACTTCAAGCATTTCTCCAGATTCATCATCCACCATTTTGAAATCTTTGATTTTACTGATTACAGTCTCCCCCTTGCCAAATTTTCCATTTGAAAACTTTTTTTCAAGCGAGAGCATATTATATATAAAAAAATCGTATTTAACTCCGTTTGTTATCGTTTTTCTTTTGGTAACATTTATGTCATCGTAATACATTTTATTATTTCCTTAATAATGATTCAAATAGAATCTCCTATCATATATATAGAAGATAATTTAATTTGGGATTACATTTATTGCACATGGACCTTTATCGGTAACTCCCTCTTCAAAATTTACTATTTGTCCTTCTTTTAGCGTTTTAAACCCTTCCGTTTTTATTCCACTCATGTGGACAAATAAATCTTTACCGCCATTGGATGGTGTTAAAAATCCATATCCTTTTGAATCATTAAACCACTTAACAATTCCTTCCTTTACTTTACTCATTTATAATTTCCCTCTATCTCTTTTAATTACTGATTTGTTATGTCCCCTTACTTTTTTGAAAGATATATAAAACTGTTATCTAATTAAAATAAAAGGCGCGGAATGTACAAAAGCTATCATTAAATACAATAAGTAATCATCCCACAAACAAAAAACCCCATGAATGTGAGGCTTGATGTTGAAGTTGAGGCTTCCTACGATGGCTACTTTCATTTTCAAATTCCGCTATCGCGGAACTGGGGGATAAGGGGTTACAAGTCCTGCGAGAGAACCAAACGAAAGCCGAGGTTGTTGTACTTGAGGTCCGGATAGTGCTTGAAGCGATAGGCAACCCGACAGTTGCTGACGCTGTAATGCCAGCCGCCGCCGCGAAGAACGCGAAATTTCCCTGAATTTGAGCCCTGCGGATCAGTCTGCGGTGAACTTGAGTAATCACCATACCAGTCCGCACACCATTCCCAAACGTTTCCGCTCATGTCATAGAGCCCCAGTTCGTTCGGCTGTTTTTGTGCTACAGGATGGGTTTTTCTGCTACTGTTCCCACCATACCAGCCCACAGCATCAAGATCGTTGCTGCCGCTGTATTTGTAGCCTTTGCTCTTGCTTCCGCCCCGGGCGGCGTATTCCCATTCCGCTTCCGTTGGGAGTCTGTAAGTTTTTCCGGTCGTTCTGGTCATCCATTCGCAGAATGCCGTTACGTCATGCCAACTGACGTTCATGACCGGACGGTCTCCACGACCCCAGCCTTCATCATCAGGCTTATCTCTGCCGGTTAACGTACAGAACTCGTCATACTGCTCAAAAGTCACTTCCGTCTTACTCATGGAAAAATATGATACGGTTATGCTGTGCACCGGCTGTTCGTCACTCTCGTCACTGTTGCTGCCCATTTGGAACGTGCCGCCTTTCACCGCAACGAACTCCGGGATGATGAGGACGATTTTACGACCGTCTTCATACCAATCAGTAGATAATCCTTCTTCTTTCCCGTCCTTGTAAGTTACTTCTTCTTTCTTCTGTTCATTCTCATACCAATCAGTAGATAATCCTTCTTCTTTCCCGTCCTTGTAAGTTACTTCTTCTTTCTTCTGTCCATTCTCATACCAAGAAGTAACTAATTCAACTTGTTTCCCATCCTTATAAGTTCCAAACGATTCAGGATATTTTGAAAAACCATATTCATCTCTCAATACAAAGAATTGACCATCCTGTTCGGGTTTCTTGGTGATTGGCGACCCTGTATAATCAGTGTCTAAAATATCAGTAAATACAGCCATATTGTAGGTGCCTGCTGTGTACGTTACACTGTATTTACCATCACCAACCTCTGTGTAATAAGTCCAGTTCCCATGCCTGAAACCATCCTTGTAAGTTCCTTCTTCTTTCTTTTGTCCATTCTCATACCATCCAGTCCATCTACCTTTCCTACCACCAAACGGTGGATATTTTAATTTTAATGAATCTGAATAATTATCAGGATAACTACCATCACCATTAACAAAACTCCCCTGATATCTGATTTGTCCGTTTTCATAATAATATTTCCACAATCCATTCATTAGTCCTTTTCTATATCTACCATTCAATTTTTTCTGACCATTGTCGTACAAGGCAAATACACTCCCAGAAAATGGCTTTTCTTTATTTGGAGCATATAAAAGCCCACCCCTATCAATTAGATTATTGATATCCATCTTGGATTGCCCCAAAACCAACCCAATAAATAATAGCAGTGGTATGATGCGGTTAATCATATCCAAATCTACCCATCATCCCACAAACAAGAAACCCGCGAATGTGGTGGGGTCTATTAATACTTGGAGGTTTATTTTATATCAAGGTTTATTATCGTCATT
>ENA-ORDI01000813-ORDI01000813.1-marine-metagenome-genome-assembly--contig:-NODE-813-length-19373-cov-4.764718_pt1 | contig 19373 bp, 26 predicted proteins | sample MGYA00248628_ERZ508525 | MGnify/ENA primary metagenome ERZ508525 (study PRJEB26195, sample SAMN05422138) | marine metagenome | isolation source: East of Porto Seguro, South Atlantic Ocean | place... | reverse complement strand
GACGACAACAATCATTAATGATGAAGATTTTGCTGTTAGAAAATTCATTGAAAAATGGATGGCAGGTATAGCTTCTCACCCAGGAAATGTAAGAACAGCGGGGGCAATTAGCCCAGCAGGTTATACATCAGATTTGAAAGTGAAACAATTGGGCAAAGCTGGTAGCAGTACTGCTTTAAGAACATATACATTTGAAGATGCATTTCCCACAGACTTAGCAGAAATTCCATTAGATTGGGGAGATACCGATACTATTGAAGAATTTACAGTAGAATGGGCTTATGATTGGTGGAGTAATGCTGATTCAGCAACGGATTAATCAAACCTAATTTTGTAATTATTTTAAATAACTAGGGGCTCGGGGGCGTCTCTCAGTCCCTTGCCTTCTAGGAGTTAATGAATGCCTATTGAATTATTCGGATTTACAATTGGAAAAACACAGAAGGACAAAGAAGCACGTGACAAGGCTTCTTTTGCTCTTCCTCCATCAGAAGATGGATCACTTGACGTCTATGGCGGAGGTGCTTTTGGAGCCTATGGTACATATATTGATATGGAAGGGTCAGCCAAGAATGACCTAGAATTAATAATTAGATATCGACAAATGGCACTCTATCCAGAGTGTGAACTCGCAGTAGACGACATCGTAAATGATGCTATAGTCTCTGATCGAGAAATGGACCCCGTTACAATCAATCTAGAAAATCTTAATCTTTCTCCTGATATTAAAGAGAAAATTACAGAAAATTTCTCTGAAATTGTTGATCTTTTGAATTTCAGAGAATATGGATTTGATATTTTTCGTAAATGGTATATTGATGGTAGACTATTTTATCATATTATTATTGACCAAAATAATCCCAAAAGAGGCGTTTTAGAACTTCGTCCATTAGATTCATTAAAAATCAAAAAAATAAGACAAGTACTTCCTCCCAAGTCTCAAGATCCAAACGCACAACCAATAATAGAAGAATACTTTGCTTATAATGAACAAGGAGTTGACGGAAAGAAGGGTGGACAGATTGTAAGAATTGCTCCAGATTCGATTGCTTATAATCATTCTGGTCTTTTGAATGCTGATAAAACATTGGTACTTTCTTATTTACATAAAGCAATCAAGCCCCTCAATCAACTTAGAATGATTGAAGATGCAGTAGTAATTTATCGAATTACAAGAGCACCAGAAAGAAGAATTTTTTACATTGATGTTGGAAATCTCCCAAAACTTAAAGCAGAACAATATTTGCGAGATATCATGACTCGATACAAGAATAAATTGGTATATGATTCTAATACTGGTGAAGTCAGAGATGATCGAAGACATCAATCTATGTTAGAAGATTATTGGCTTCCACGAAGAGAAGGTGGAAGAGGAACAGAAATTACCACATTGCCACCAGGAGAAAATCTAGGAGAATTGGCTGATGTAGAATATTTTCAAAAGAAACTTTACAAGTCTCTTAATGTTCCTGTTTCTCGACTAGAACAAGATGCAGGATTTCAGTTGGGAAGATCTACAGAGATTTCTCGAGATGAGGTAAAATTTTCAAGATTTATTGAACGTCTGAGAAACCGATTCAATGGACTTTTTAATACTTGTCTAGAAAAACATCTCATTCTCAAGGGAATTATTACTTTAAATGATTGGAGAGTGATTCAACATGGTATTCATTATGAATGGCAAACAGATGCACATTTTGCTGAACTTAAAGAAGCAGAAATGTTGCAAGAAAGATTAAATTTGTTGCAGAGTATGAATTTTGCTGATGAAATTATTGGAAATTTTTATTCTAAAGAGCATGTCAGAAAAAGAATTTTGAAACAGTCTCAAGAAGAAATAGAACAAATCGACAAGGAAATAGAAGCGGAAAAAGCAGCTGCACCGGCAGAACCAGAAGATGAGTATCAATCATTTAAACCAAAAGGCGGAAAACCGCTGAAAGAGACTAAAATTCATAATTTAAAAGAAAGAATTTCAAATGTTGGTTAATATAAATACTATAAACCCTATTATAAGAGGACTATGCTATGAGTGATCCTACGTCGTCAGATGTTATAACGTATGCAAAATCAAAGGATGGAGCACGAGTTAAAGAAACTATACATTCTATTTTAGCAAATAAAATAATGACAGGAATTGAAGCAAAAAAGGCGGAAGTATCTAAAGCAATGTTTGGTCCTGTAGTACAACCAGAAGAATCGAAAGAAAAGTCGGATAGTCCTCTAGCGGCTGAGGAAATAGAGGAGCCAATAGAGGAACCAGCCGCCGTAGAGGCATGAAAAAATATAAACAGTTTAGAGCAGAACAACAACATTTAGCTGAGATAGGTCCTATTGGTGCGGTTATGATGGGCGCTATGGGATTGTTCGGTATAGGCCTTGCTGGATATAAGATGTATAAGAAAACAAAAGAAGGAATTACTGGATATGTAGAGAGCAGGTCACAAAAGAAAGATAATAAAAAAAATGGGATGGATATTTCTTTGAAAGTATATAATCCCGAAAGTGGTAAAGAAGAACATCAAGATTTTTTTATAGACCCATCAAAGAAACCCATGAATCCTGAATTGGAGGAGATGGGGGTTAAGATTAAAAAAAGTGATCTTAATACTGATGATGAAGGTATTTCTAAACTTGAAAAAAAGCATCAGCTGCGTCAAAATAAATGGAATAAAGAAACGAGGCGAGAAGATAGAGCAGGTATTCTTTCACCTGAAAAACAAAAGTTAATTGATAGAATTCATCCTCCTGAGGAAAAACCAGAGCCAGAACCAGCTGCTAATACAGCAACTGCTAATACGGATCAGACAACTACTTCAACGGATGAACCAACGGTTACACCGGACACAACTGACGATGAAAAAGAAGTAGATAGAGATGAAGAGGGAAATATAAAAAATCAAAAGGATGCTCAAGCAGCTTTTGAAAGGGGAGGTTCTAAACAGGCACCCGATGGATGGATAAAAGATCCAGAAGATAAAAAGAAGGTAATTAAACCAGAAGATATTAAGAAAAAACAGGGCGCTCAAGTAAAAATTGACGCACCAACTGGAGCATTGAAAACATTGGCTAAAGGACAAGGAATTTCTTCACAGAACATTTTATCGTTTGGAGAATTTATTGCAGAAGATGTAATGTCTGATATGAAAAAGGCATCCAAGTCAAGCAAAGATAGCGAGATCAAATTGGGTGACGGAACTGTTATTCCAATTGACAAATTAACAGCACAAATTTTTGTTAAATATATAGAAGGATTAGAAAAATCCGAACAGAAAAAAACAATTAATCAAATTCAAAGGACAGAAAGAGCATTCATGAAAGTCCTTGGACAAGCACATGAGGGATAACCAATGGCAGATGCAGTAACTAGTCAAAAACTTATTGATACAGTCCATCGCACCTCCTATAAATTTACAAATATTTCTGATGGGAGTGGCGAAAGCGATGTAAAAAAAGTTGATTTGTCTGAATTGAATTTTGCAATTAAGACAGTTACACTTTCTGCTGCACCAGCCACTAATTTTTGTGTAGGGGAGATACTTACATTTGATGCAGCTGGCAGTGCCATTTATGCAACAGTTCAAGATTATCGTTCTGGGGGAACCACAATTAATATTATAGGCGCTACAAGTGGAACAGATCAAACTATTACAGCAACCGGTGCACCAGGGACATCAAAAACCATTTCTGGAAGTATTTCTGGAGCGAGTACTATAACAACTCATAGTTCTACAGCTATTGCAGGAGTGACTTATAATGTTACTCTTGAGAAATTACAGTGGCATACAACTTCTGGTGCTGGAGCTACAGCTGGAATGGAAGTAACAATAGAATGGGATGGATCTTCTTCTGAAGCATTAATAGCACGAATTACAGGATCAGGAACAATTGATTTTGCAAGGCATTATGCTCCAGTAGCAATTAATGCTGCAGGAGATGGTTCTGATGTACTTGGTGATGTACAATTCACTACTGTGGGTCATGCTAGCCCTGAAACTTATCTTATTATGATGGATTTTAAAAAGAGAAGTGGATTTGATAGACCAGTATTTGGTAGAAATGTAGAGCTTGGATACGAATCAATGCAAGGCGGAATGTCAATAATTTAAGGAGTTCATGAAATCTTTCCAAGAATTTAGAGAAAATTTAGTTGAATTTCAGATTCAAAAATCTGCTGTAGCAAAATCTCCGACACAAAGAAGAATGGAGAGACGCAAAAAAATGTTGGGTGGAGGAAGACAGAGAGAAAAATTAGCAATAAAAAAGTGGAAACGATCGGCAACGGGTAAAAGAGCTCTGGACCCAAAACGAATACAAAGAATGAAAAGAATAGGTAAATCTGGATTAGGTAAGCAGTTGCGTGTAAATATTACTAAAGGAAAGAGTGCTCAAGCCGCAGTTATGGGTAAAAGAAAAGCTATTAGGAAACAACTTACAAAACGATGAAAAATTACCTAAATCTAATACAAGAACTTACTTTAGCTCAACGGATCAAAAGAGGAAAAGCTATAAAAAGAAAGGCGAGTATTATAAAAAGAAAGAGAGCACTTTCTATGAAACGGCCGCCATCTCCAGAAAAAATGGAGAGAGGGGTTAAAAAGGCAGTTCGATTGATTGGATTTGCAGTTAAAGATAAATCAGGAAAATATAAAGATGCATCTCCTGGCGAAAAAGAAAGAATTGAAAAAAGAGTATCTACATGGGTGAAAAAATTTGGTGGTAAATTTGAAAAAAGAATAAAACCCAAAACTATGAAAAAAATGAGAGATGCTTATAGAGCAAGGCAAAAAGGTAAACAAGTTAAAACTGTTGATACCGCAAAACTAGATGCTAGAATGAAAAGCGGAAGAATAATAGGAGAATCAAATGAAACTTATTAGCGAAGAAGCAATTGAGGTTAATTTTGTGACCGAAGAGGATGATAATAAAAAGAAAAATTATTTTATTGAAGGTATTTTCATGCAATCTGAAACAAAGAACAGAAATGGCCGTGTTTATCCAAAAGTAATTCTTCAAAAAGAAGTAAAAAGATATACAGAGAAATTTATTAATACTAAAAGAGCTTTTGGAGAATTGGGGCATCCTGATGGGCCAACTGTCAATCTTGAGAGAGTATCACACATGATCACGGAACTGGTTGAAGATGGTGATAATTTTTTAGGAAGAGCAAAAATTATGGATACACCTTATGGTAAAATTGTCAAAAATTTAATAGATGAGGGAGCGAAATTAGGTGTATCTTCAAGAGGAATGGGATCTTTGAAACCTGTACAAGATGGACTTCAAGAAGTTCAAAGCGATTTTTATCTTGCTACTGCAGCAGATATTGTCGCAGATCCATCGGCTCCAGATGCATTTGTTTCTGGAATCATGGAAGGTAAAGAGTGGGTTTGGGATAACGGTCTTATTAAAGAGAAGGAAATTGTAGAATATCAAAAACGAGTTGAAAGAGCTACTGAAATTAGTAGAAATAAAGTACGGATTGAAGCATTTGAAAATTTTATTACTAAACTCTAAACTTTTATAAATAAATATAGTAATTATACTATTCAATTTTTAATAGAATAAAGGGAGAAATCCAATGTCTGAAGAAATTTTGGAAAATACATCTGAAGAGATCGCTGACGAGACTGCCGAAGAATCTACTTACGCGTCCTCAGAAGAAATTTCTTCGGAAGAAGAACAAGTTATTGAAGAAAATTCAAAACCACGTACTAAAGCTGGAATGATGAAAGCCATTTATGACCAACTTAATACATTGAAAAAAGCTGAACTATCTGATTCTTATGAATCAATTATCGGAGCTACACTTGCTGAGCAAGACGATGAAGATGAAGAAGATGATGATGAAGATGAAGTAGAAGAAGGAAAATTACCTCCCGCACTACAAAAAGCAATTGATAAGAAAAAAGGTAAAAACAATGATGATGATGATGATGAAGATGACGAAGAAGAGGTCAAAGAAGTGAAAGATGTTGAAGATTTAGGTGGTGAAACAGGAGCCGGTGCTCCTAAGAAAGCTTTGAAAGTAAGTATTGTAAAAGCTGGTAAGAAAAAAATAAAGAAAGAAGATCTTGAAATTAATGTTGAAAAAGATGTTAAGGCATTAATGGAAGGAGAAGAAACTCTTTCTGATGAATTTAAAACTAAAGCTGCAACGATTTTCGAATCAGCTGTTTCTACTAAGATTTTGAGCGAAGTAAATTCAAGGATTGAAATACTAGAAGGAGAATATGCTCAAGAACTTGAAGAAGCAAAAGAAGAACATTCAACTCAATTGACTGAAAAAGTTGATAGTTATATGAACTATGTTGTGGAAGAATGGATGAAAGAAAATGAGTTGGCTGTTGAAAGAGGTATTCGATCAGAATTGGTTGAAGATTTCATGACAGGACTCAGGAATCTTTTCCAAGAACATTATATTGACATTCCAGAAGAAAAAGTTGATCTAGTAGATGATCTTTTTGGAAAAGTTGAAGAACTCGAAGGTAAACTCGACGAAGAAATCAACAGGAGTGTAGATCTAAAAAAAGAACTTTCTGAATATAAGAGAGAAGAAACCATTAGAGAGGTTTCAGATAATTTGGCTGACACAGAAAAGGAAAAACTTTCTAAGTTAGCTGAAGGTATTGAATATGAAGACAAAGAGCAATTTAATGAAAAACTTGGAGTCTTAAAGGAAAATTATTTTCCGACTAATGAAGCCAAAGCCGAAACTACAAGTGACGAGGACCCAGTTACTAATTCAGAAGAATTAAATGAAAAAGTAAAAGATCCTACTATGACCCACTATGTTGATGCTTTAGCCCGGTTTGGTCAAAACACATAATATTTTAACAATTTTAACAATAAACAATTTTAGGAGATAAAAATGTACCTAGCTGAAGGACTTCAAAAGAAATGGGCTCCAGTTTTAGATCATCCTGATATGCCTGAGATCAAAGATCCGTATAAGAAAGCTGTTACAGCTATTCTTTTGGAAAACCAAGAGAAAGCTCTCGCAGAAGAAGGTGGATCGACTCAGGGATTGTTACAAGAAGCAGTTCCTGTAAACTCTACTGATTCTACTTATCAGACATATCAAGATCCCATCCTCATTTCAATGATTCGGCGTTCAATGCCCAATCTTATCGCATATGACGTGTGTGGTGTACAACCAATGACTGGTCCCACTGGTCTAATTTTTGCTTTGAGGGCAAAATATTCGACACAAAGTGGTACTGAATCACTCGTAGATGAAGCAGATACATCATTTACAAGTTCTGGATCACACATTAACTCAGGAACAGCTGGTGTAACCGGTGCGCAAGGTGGTTCCCCCGCCTTAACCTTAATTCAAGGTTTAGCAACGGCAACGGCTGAAGCTCTGGGTGACTCCCCTGAATTCGCTGAAATGGCGTTTGCAATTGACAAAGTTACTGTCACTGCAAAATCCAGAGCGTTAAAAGGTGAGTACACAATGGAACTTGCTCAGGATCTTAAAGCCGTTCATGGTTTGGATGCTGAAACAGAACTAGCCAATATTATTTCGCAAGAAGTGTTGGCTGAAATCAATCGTGAAGTAATGAGAACAATTTACTTCTCAGCTAATCACGGTGCACAGCATAATACATCAACAGCTGGTGTGTTTGACCTTGACGTTGATTCCAACGGTAGATGGTCAGTTGAGAAATTCAAAGGTCTGTTGTTCCAGATTGAGCGCGATGCAAATGCAGTAGCTGAGAAGACAAGGCGTGGAAAAGGTAACGTCATTATTTGTGCTCCTGATGTAGCTTCTGCCCTTTCAATGGGTGGAGTGCTGGATTCAGGTGGTGCTTTAAATGTTGACAGTACCGGAAACACCTTTGTTGGAACTCTGGGCGGACGTTATAAAGTTTTCATTGATCCATATGCAAATGCTTCCGCAACTAATTTCTATGTTGTTGGATACAAAGGTAGTTCAGCATATGATGCTGGTATTTTCTACTGTCCGTATATACCACTTCAAATGGTGCGTGCGGTTGGTGAAAATAGTTTCCAACCAAAAATTGGATTCAAGACCCGCTATGGCATGGTTTCCAATCCTTTTGCCAACTCGACTGGTAACGGTGTTGTAACAACTGCTAATGATAACTACTACTACAGAATTGTCAGAGTTGACAATTTGATGTAATTCGTGATCCGTTAGATAATTTTAAAGGGTGGGCTTTTGTCCGCCCTTTTTTATGCTGACTAAATAATATAAGAAAGGAAAATCTTATGTCGGCATTACAATCACTTCCAGAAAATTTAAGTCTTTTATCTCCAGTTGGATTCAGGTTTTTATTAAATAACAGACCCCTAGTCCAATATTTTTGCCAAGCCGCTAATGTTCCTGGTATTTCAATTGGTACTATTCCTCACGCTACTCCTCTAAAAACTTATCCTATAGGCGGAGATGAAGTTACATTTGAAGAACTTTCTATTCGATTCCTCATAGATGAAAATATGAAAAATTGGAGAGAAATTTATGATTGGATTATAACAATTGGTATTCCAAATGAGAGAGCACAGGAAAAATATAGAATAGCAAGAGATGCAGATGACTTGACAACTGATGCGACATTAACTATTCTTACAGGAAGTATGAATCCTCAAGTAAATATAAACTTTAAGGAACTATTTCCTATTTCCCTTTCTAGTATTCAATTTGATAGTTCATTAGGAGACATTGATTATGTTGTTGCAGATGTTACATTTTCCTATGAACAATATGAATATGAAAATTTACTTAGTAATGAAACTTCATATGAAGGAGCACCAGTTTATTCAGGATAAAATATTATGACACACCAATTTTCCCTTGAAGACATTCAAGATGAATGGGAAAAAAATAGTAAAATTGATTATTCTAATCTTGGAACTGAATCAATTCGCATTCCCGTTATTCACGACAAATATTTAAAAATATTCATAGATGAAAGAATCCGACTTAAAAGCATGGAATTTGAGTTATCTAAATTAGTACGCACAAAAACAAATTATTACAATGGTAGAATGACTGAAGATGAATTAGAAGAGAGGGGTTGGGAACAATTTCAAGGAAGACTACTTAAAAATGAAATAAGTAATTATATTGAGACGGATGATGATTACATCAAAATTAAACAAAACATCGTGGTTCAACAAGAAAAAATTAACTACTTGGATTCCATTATTAAACAACTCAATAATAGGGGATTCCAAATCAAAAATGCACTTGATTGGCTCAAGTTTTCACATGGAACGTCTTGATAGAATAGAAATAATAAAAAAAGACGAAGTTTACATGAGAATTAATTGTGAACCAGGTATAGCGCAGGAAATTAGTGATTATTTCACTTTTACTGTTCCTGGACACACCTTTATGCCTTCTTTTAGACAAAAAATTTGGGATGGTAAAATTCGCTTATATAATGTATTTACAAAATTGCTTTACATTGGATTACTAGAATATCTTTGTAAGTTTGCTACAAGTAGAAATTATCCTGTAAAATTTCTTTCTGAATTTGAACCAGATGAAGTGGAAGCTTCAAAATTTATTTCTACTTTAAATCTTAATTATCAAGTGCGTGATTATCAATTAAGTGCAATTAATCATTCACTATCACGCCGTAGATGCTTATTATTATCGCCAACCGCATCTGGAAAATCTCTAATCATTTATATCATTGTAAGATATTTAAAGGTCAAAACTTTAATTATTGTTCCAACTACTTCTCTTGTATCGCAGATGTATAAAGATTTTCAAGATTATGGATTTGATGTGGAAGAACATTGTCATATAGTTTTTGCAGGAAGAGATAAATCATCAGAGAAACAAGTAATTATTTCAACTTGGCAATCAATATATAAACTAGGAGAGGAATATTTTAAACAATATGAATTGGTAATAGGGGATGAAGCTCATGGATTTAAGTCAAAATCATTAACCGCTATTATGACCAAATGTATTAATGCAAGATATCGAATTGGTGCAACTGGAACATTAGATGGAACACAAACACATAAATTAGTATTAGAGGGGTTATTCGGAAAAGTACATCAAGTGACTACTACCAAGAAATTGATAGATAAAAAGTATTTGTCTCCTTTTTCTATTAAAGCTATTATTTTAAAATATCCAGATGTAATTTGTGACAATTTAAAAAAAGCAAAATATCAAGAAGAATTAAATTTTTTAATTTCTTGTGAAGAAAGAAATAAGTTTATTCGCAATTTAGCTTTAGACTTATCTACAAATACACTTCTTTTATTTCGATTAGTTAAAAAACATGGAAGTGTTTTATATGAAATGATCAAGGAGAAAACAGATGTCCAGAATAGACAAACTTATTTTGTATACGGCGGAACAGAAACCGAAGTACGAGAACAAATTAGAGCCATTGCCGAAAAAGAACGAGATGCCATCATCGTGGCAAGTTATGGGGTATACAGTACCGGCATCAACATTAGGAATCTTCATAACATTGTTTTTGCTAGTCCTTCTAAATCTCGTATCAGAAATCTTCAGTCGATAGGCAGAGGATTGAGATTATCAGATAATAATCAAGAAACAGTACTATACGATATTACGGATGATTTGAGATGGAAGAACAGAAAGAATTATGCTTATCGACATCATGAAGATAGAATGAAAATATATGATGAAGAACGGTTTCCATATAAAATCTATAACATTCCCCTCAAGGCATAAATGGTAAAACTTGATGAAAATAATTTAAAAGTAATTAGGTTAGACAATGGAGAAATTCTTTTTTCTAAAGTATTAGTTACAGATACAAGCAAAAGTAATGGATATTTAGAACTACATTGGCCAATGAGAGTTTTAATGAAATTTGATGATGAAGCAAAAAGTACTTCATTGGCCTTACTTAAATGGTTGCCTTTTACTGATACTACATTTGTGCCTTTGGCAGCAAGATGTATTATGTCTGTTTCAGAATTAGGGAAAGAATATAAAGATTTTTATTTGAATAGCGTAAAAGAGTCTGCAGAAGAATCAACAAAACAAGAAATGAATAGAATGTCGAAAATACTAGCCGATTTTGAGCCTAGTGGATTAATGAATTAATAAATCACTTTTCGGCTTACACCTTTATTATAACATGATTTTTTCAAATGTCAAGTCCTACTCCAACTTGACAAACGGGTATTGTGTGATATAATAATAGTATATGTTAATTTAATTCAGGTGCAATATTATGGGTAAACGAAAAAAGACTATTCACTATGTGGATAATGCAAAGTTTTTAGAAGAAATGATCGAATATAAAAAGCAGTATTATACATCAAAAAATAATGATGAAGAGCTACCTATTATTTCAGAATATTTGGGATCTGTATTTTTAAAGATTGCACAAAGGTTGTCTTTCAGACCAAATTTTATAAATTATGCATTTAAGGATGACATGATATCTGATGGAATAGAAAATTGTTTGCATTATATTCATAATTTTGATCCGGAAAAATCAAGTAATCCATTTGCATATTTTACTCAAATAATTTACTATGCTTTCATTAGAAGAATTCAAAAAGAGAAAAAACAATTATATATAAAATTTAAGAGTATGCAAAATTATGAAATTAGTCCAGAATATGTCAATTACATGGATTATGATGAAGATTTTAAGGCTGCATCTGATTTTAAGAATTCGGATTTCAGAGTAATGGTAGATGAATTTGTAGATAATTTTGAGAAGAGCAGAAAAAAGAAAGCCGTTAAGAAATCTGAACCAACCAATTTAGAACTTTTCATGGGTGTTACTGCATGAAGATTGCACTTATAAATGATACTCATTGGGGTGCTCGCGGAGATTCCCTTACATTCTTGAATTATTTTAGAAAGTTTTATGACAATGTATTTTTTCCCTATCTAAAAGAACATAATATCAAAACACTCATTCATTTGGGTGATGTTGTGGACCGCAGAAAATTTATCAACTTCAAAATACTAAATGACCTACGAACAAATTTCGTTGAACGCCTTTGGAAACTTGGTATAGATACCCACATAATTATCGGCAATCACGACACCTTCCACAAAAATACTAACGAACTAAATTCCATTGAAGAAATATTTACAACTGCTGAAGGAAAAGTAGAACCTTGGATGTACTCATCGCCAAAGGAAGTTGATTTTGATGGTTTGGGAATACTCATGATGCCGTGGATATGTGAAGAAAATTATGGCGAATGCATGAAGGCAATTAAAAATACTCAATGTCAAATTCTTATGGGACATTTAGAGGTTAAGGGATTTGAACAACATATTGGATCATGGAATAATGAAGGTGTAGAGGCCCATATATTTAATAAATTTGATATGGCTATGAGTGGTCATTTCCACCATAAGTCTGATAATGGAACTGTTTTTTATCTTGGAAATCCCTATGAAATAACATGGAGTGATTATAAAGACCCCAGGGGCTTCCACATCTTCGATACAGAGACAAGAACATTGGAGTTCATACAAAACCCCTATCGAATGTTTCATAAGATTTATTATGATGACAGCGAAGAAACTTTTGAATCAATAACTGAAAGAGACTATAGCGAATATAATAATACATATGTTAAGGTAGTAATACAAAAGAAAACAAATCCCTTTTGGTTTGATACTGTATTAGATAAGTTATATGCGGCAGATGTTGCAAACTTAGTAGTGGTTGAAAATTTTTCGGATTTAGAATTTATGGAAGATGATGAGATTATAGATGAGGCTCAAGATACTTTGACCATTTTAAGTAAATATGTTGAATCATTAAATGTAGAAAATAAAACAGAGTTAAATACATTAATGAGAAATTTATATAATGAAGCATTAACTGTGGAGGCAATATGATGGAAACTTATGCAGAAAGACTGCAAAAAAGAAAAGGAGAAAAAATGTCCAATTATGACATGGATGAGATTGAAAGGGAACGAGATAGGAATTCATTTGCGAGTGTTAAAGTAAAAGTACCAAAAGAAGCTACAACAGAAGTAGAAATAGAATTATCTTCAGATGATCTTTTAACATTAACACTTGCAGCTCATGATAGAGATATAACCTTAAATCAATTATGTAATTCTGTTCTTAGAGCTTCACTCAAAGATCTTGACTATAGATTTGAACATCAATCAAAACCCCAAGTTTTAAAAGAGTACTAATTAAGTTTTGATATATTTTAAAGATATTAGGTGGAAAAATTTACTAAGTACCGGCAATCAGTTCACAGAAGTCCAATTAAATAAAAGTTCCACAACATTAATTGTAGGAGATAATGGTTCAGGTAAGTCAACTGTCTTGGATGCTCTGTGCTTTGGATTGTTCAATAAACCATTTCGGAGAATCAACAGACCACAATTAGTGAATTCTATCAACGATGGTGGGCTATTGGTAGAAATAGAATTTGATTATGGTAGCAAATCATATAAGGTTCGAAGGGGGATTAAGAAAAATATCTTTGAAATTTATGTTGATGGAAAAAGATTAAACCAAGATGCTAAAGTTACAGATCAACAAGAATATCTTGAAAAGACGATTCTTAAACTAAATTATAAATCTTTTACTCAAATAGTTTTATTGGGCACAGCCGGTTTCGTTCCATTCATGCAACTGAAATCAATAGATCGTAGAGCCATCATTGAAGATCTTTTAGATATTCAGATATTTTCTGTAATGAATGTATTATTGAAAAATAAAATATCAGAAAATAAAGAAGACAGTCAAAACATTGAAGTCAATAGGAAATTATCTGTTGCACATATTAGTAATACTGAAGAAGCAATTAATGATTTAAAAAAGACTAAGACAAATCAAATTCAACAAAATGAAAGTGATATTAATACCAACGAGGAAGAAGTTGACCGATTAAATACAACAGTAAAAAAGTTGATGGATGAAATATCAAAAGACAAGACAGCACAAACTCTTGAAGAATGGAGAGGATTTCAAAGCGGGATTGAACGAAAGATGTTGGCCTCAGAAGGTGAAATAGAATTTTATGAGAAAAATGATATATGTCTTACATGTAACCAAGAATTGAATGAAGAACACAAACACAAAATGATAGAAGAACATCATGGATTGTTACATGAGAGTGGAGGCGCGTTGCTAAGGCTTGGTAATAAGATTGAAGACTTACAAACACGTTTAGATTATGTATCAAAAGTTCAGACGGCTATTACAACCAATCAAAATCAAATTCAAGCAATTTCCAGTTATATTACAAAATTGAAAGATCAGATTAAGGAAATAGAAGCCAGAGAAGATGACATTGAGGACAAGATACGCAGATTAAGAAACTTAAAAGGTGACTTGAAAAATTGTATGGAAAAACAAGAAAAACTGTCAGCACAAAAACAGTTATTTGAAACGGCATATGTCTTGTTAAAAGATACAGGAATTAAGACACGTATCATTAAACAGTACCTGCCTATAATGAACACGCTAATCAACAAGTATCTTGCCTCACTAGATTTCTTTGTGTCTTTTAATTTAGATGAAAAATTTGAAGAGAAAATTAAGTCACGCCATAGGGATGAATTTACTTATGATTCATTTAGTGAGGGTGAGAAGATGAGAATCGACTTAGCACTTCTTTTCACTTGGCGAACAATTGCTAAGATGAAGAATAGTGTAAATACCAATCTTCTGATTTTGGATGAGGTGTTCGATAGTTCATTAGATGCTAATGGTACAGAGGAATTTTTGAAAATAATTAATCAACTAGCTGGGAAACAGAACACATTTATTATTAGTCATAAGGGCGATGTACTCTTTGACAAATTTAAAAATGTTATAAAATTCGAAAAATATAAAAACTTTTCAAGGATAGTATGAAAACTTTAGTGACAGAAGATGATCCTATTTTGAGGAAACGAGGTCAACCATTTGATTTTGATAATCCACAAGAAGATGCTGCAAAGTTAAAAAAGGAATTGATTGAGGCAATGGTGAAATATGATGGGTATGGATTATCTGCTTGCCAGATAGGAATTGATTTAAAAGTATTTGCCATGAGGATAGATAATAATGCAATTTGTTGTTTTAATCCAAGAATCAATGATTATTCAGAAGAAACAACTTATGTACGAGAAGGATGTCTTACTTTTCCTGGTTTATATTTTGCAGTAGAGCGTGCATATGGAATAAATTGTACTTTTGCAGATTTAGAAGGGGAAGTTGTGAGTGCATCTTTTGTTGATATATCCGCAAAAGTATTTCAACATGAATTTGATCATATGTTGGGTAAATTGTATCTTGAATATGCCAGCGATTATATGATAAGAAATGCTAGAAAAAAACAACGCCTATGGCAAAGAAAAAGGAATCATAATGGTAGCAAAAACGTTTGAAGAATTTTTCAAAGTAAGAAAAAACAAGAAAATCAATAAGAAAGAAAGACGAATAGACCAAGATGTCAAACAAATTAAATCTATTGAAGAGGCAGAAGAGTGGGAGGAAGAAGAAAAAGAGATAAATATTAGATAGAAAGATAACTTACAAAGGAGATAGATGAAAATAGGAAGAAAACTTTTAAAATGGTGGTTAATATTTTGCTTAACACTTCTGGGTTTCGGAACATTACATTACTTCAACATGTATTCACACTTATATTATGCAGATGTTACTAAACTTAGTTTCCTCATTATTATCATTTTTATATTTACCTCAGTTTGGATTGGAAGAAAAACTTATGATTTAGAAATAACTTCTGTTGTTGATGACAAAATAGATGTTGGATGGTTTATTGCCGAATCTTGCTTGGCATTGGGAATGATAGGAACAGTAACCGGCTTTTTATATATGTTGGGAACCGCATTTGAAAATATAGATATTACTGATGCTACAACATTACAAGATGCTCTCGCTTCAATGGCAAAGGGAATGTCTACTGCACTATATACAACCCTCACGGGTCTAATCGCTTCTTTAATTATCAAAATACAATTAGTGAATTATGAAGTCGGTGAATTGGTGGACTAGCCAATGTTCGAAAAAAATAAATATAAATCAACTATCGGGTTTACCGATATGCTTTTCAACATTCTTGTCGGATTTGCTTTTCTTTTTATTATAGCATTTTTGCTTATAAAACCAGAAGCGAAAAAAGAAAACTTTGAGCGAAAAGCTGAATTTGTTGTTGTTCTGGAATGGGATCATGACCAACCAGATGATATTGATCTTTATGTACAAGACCCAACAGGGACTAAGGTTCATTTTAGATTACCTATAACTAATTTTATGTACTTGGATAAAGATGATTTGGGTTATGCGAATGATATTGTAAAAAATATAGATGGTACAATAACGAAAGTAAATATCAATAGAGAAGTAGTTACTATTCGTGGTATAATTCCAGGCGAATATATCATTAATGCTCATTATTATTCATCAAGAAATTGGACTGGACGGGGCACATTTAGAAATACTGCAGATATAGTTAGCAAAACAGGAAAACCAACAAAAAAGCACTTAACTGTAAAAATAGAATTGCATAAAGTTAATCCTTATAAAATCTGGTGGCTAGGAGAAAAAACATTTACTCATAAAGGACAAGAAGAAACTTTTGTAAGATTTACAATAGACCAAGACGGAAAACAGGTTGGAGATTTTACTTATGTAGAAAAAAAGTTTGTGACTCCATATGCTGGTATACAAGAACGAAATGAAGAACCCAGTGGGTCAACTGAATTAAATTCGGGATCAGAAGAATCTCATTATTCACCAGATAGCAGGCGGTAGATATGATAGGATTTTTAATTTTTGGTTTAGTGGTTCTTTCTACAGTATGTCTTTGGTTGTTAATTGAAGAAAGGAAAAGCCCAAAATTTTTGATTTGGTTTATTCCTGTACTTTTGGTACTTGTGACATCAACTTATGTCACTTATACTTCAATATTAGGCTTCCCAAAAGTTGGAATACCAGAACGAGGAATGTATTTGAGACATTATATAGATGAACCAAACTGGATTTATCTATGGGTTTTAAGTAAAAATAATGTACCAATGTCTTATCAACTAGTTTATACAAGAGAAAAACACAATGCATTGGAAGGTGTTAGAGGAAAAGCAGAAGAAGGTAATTTCATGATTTTAGGAAAAGATGAAGTATTAGGGTATGGAAATGGAGGCGATGATCACAGGGGAAGCAGTCCAGGCAGTGGTTATACAATTGGTGGTGATATTAGTTTTTATAAATGGGATTTTGCTGAAAATATGCCACCAAAAGTTGAAATTTCTCGATCTCCCGAATAATGATATGAAAGGTTATTATGATTAAATCATTTTATAGAACAAAAGAATGGGCAATGTGGGCCTACGGAGGCGGATTTGCACTTATTGTGTCTCTTTGGTTTCAAGTGCAAATGAGTGTAGCGATTAATACTTGGTATGGGAAGTTTTACGACTTACTTCAAAATGCGAAAGATTATGTAGATAATCCACAAGAAGGTATTACATCATTATATGAACAACTTATTTCGTTGCAATATATCTTAACAGGGTTTGAAGGCAATCCATCGTTTGCAGTGATTGCATTTCCGTATATTGCATTGGCTATTTTTACTGGATGGTTCACTAGAATCTATGGGTTGAGATGGCGAGAAGCAATAACGTTTAATTATATACCACAATGGCAGGCAGTAGATGAAGAAATTGAAGGTGCAAGTCAAAGGATACAGGAAGATTGTAATCGTTGGGCCCGAATCATTGAATCATTAGGACTACAAGTAGTTCGTGCAGTAATGACATTGATTGCATTCATTCCGATTCTATATGGATTTAGTGATAAGGTAGATTTACCAATCATAAGAGATATTGAAGGTTCACTTGTTTACGGAACATTGTTAATTTCATTAGGCGGTCTTGTAGTTTCTTGGTTTGTGGGTTGGAAATTGCCTGGTTTAGAATATAACAACCAGAGAGTAGAAGCCGCATTTAGAAAAGACTTAGTATTAGGAGAAGATGACAAAGCAAACTATGCACAATCGGATACCCTTGCCGAGTTATTCTTGGGGATCAAGTTTAACTATCATCGCTTGTATTTACATTATGGTTATTTTGATTGTTGGCTTACTTTTTATGATCAGTTTATGATCATTGCACCGTATCTCATTATGGGGCCCAGTTTATTTACTGGTGCAATAACGCTTGGAGTCATGGTACAGGTATCAAATGCGTTTAGTAAAGTGCATGGTGGATTTGCACTATTCTTGCATAACTGGACAACAATTACAGAGTTACGTTCCATTTGGAAACGGCTACATGAATTTGAAGCAAACTTAATTAAATTTACTAAGGAGGTAAAATGACTGAAAGTCCATTGAAGGAAAAGATAAAACAAGCATTTATTGAAAATGATCGTCTTCAAGAAAAAATTAGTGTTGCAATAGACAAGTTGACAACATCCGGAGACAGGCTTTGTAAACGTATAGCAAAAATGTGCGAAGTGTTTATGCACAATGACCAATTGGGGGCTCCAGGCGGGAGTCCTGGCTCCCGGCCCTCATAAGGAGAAAAAATGACTGAGACAACATTATTAGTATTAGTATTAGTATTTTTGGTAGGATGTTTAGGTGTCGTATATTATTACGATAAAAAACTTGTCAAAGCAATTATAGAGTATGAAAAACGATTAGATAAAAAGGGAATACTGAAAAGACATTTTAGTAAACCAATAACATAGTCCAGAAAGTTAGAAAAATAAAATGTTTGAGAATTTTATACAGTTCGTTTTCTCGTATGGATATATTTTCGGTATGATTCCAATTATTTTAGGTATAATTGGAGCAGTATATTTTAATTATTATCCAAATTCAGGATATTGAGGAAAGGAAAACATGGCAAAAACCTTTCATTTAGCAATTCCAGTTGAGGATTTAGACAAGGCAATTGAATTTTATTGTAATGTTCTTGGATGTAAAAAGGGAAATTCAGAAGACAAACCACCAAATTCTTGGTGTGACATTGACTTTTGGGGTAACGAACTTACTTTGCATGCTTCTTCATGTACACAAAATAGTGAAACACACGATGTGGATATGGGGGCGGTATTAGTTCCACATTTTGGTGTGCACTTAGATGCAGAAGAATTTCAATCTCTCAGGGGGAAATTAGAGCAAGATTGGAAGAATGTAAAGTTTGTTGATGAGCCTTATGTGCGATTTAAGGGAGATGTGTTAGAACAAGAAACAATGTTTATTAAAGATCCTAGTGGAAATATAATAGAACTTAAAACAATGGTAAATCCTGACGCTTTATTTGGAGAAGAATAGAATGTGTCCTGTATGTTGGATTAGTGGAGTACTTTTCTTATTGTTTGGTGCATCTGCACTTTCTTTTGGAACAGAATGGTATATTCTAATACCTTCTTTTGTATTACTTGCTTA
>ENA-ORDI01000812-ORDI01000812.1-marine-metagenome-genome-assembly--contig:-NODE-812-length-19384-cov-3.139638_pt1 | contig 19384 bp, 16 predicted proteins | sample MGYA00248628_ERZ508525 | MGnify/ENA primary metagenome ERZ508525 (study PRJEB26195, sample SAMN05422138) | marine metagenome | isolation source: East of Porto Seguro, South Atlantic Ocean | place... | reverse complement strand
ATCCAATTGATTACAATGCTGAAGGTATAGACCCTGAAAAAACCCAAATTCACCTTGATTGTCATGCCGTCGGGAGAAGCGGATTGCTAGGTCCCAGGATTTCTCCTTTAGGACCGGATTGGGTTCGGAACATGAAGATCCCTTTGTTACACACATTCACTTTTGAGTACATGGTGCACATGCCTGTATCCAAATGGGGTATTGGAAAACACTTATACATAGCTTTCCATGACGGTGCAGTTGTCACAGAAGATGGGGTTGTGTTTCCCTATCCACCGGACCAGGGGATACGTAAGATTAAATAGTAGGTTTCTTACTTAAACTATTTAGTAATACAATCCTACCTACTTTTTTGTTGCAATTATCAAACACATTTTGGTTTATTATTATTATATAGCCAAATTTTATTAGTTGGTGATTAATATTCAAATCCTTACCTTGCTTTTTAAGGAAAATTAATGATGTTTTTAAATGTCCAAGCTATTAGATATAAGGTAAAGTTATTCAATCTTCCTATTCTATTTATCTTATTTTCTTGCGTGCCACCTTCAGATCCTAATAAAGTCTATGATCGGCATATTATTACTAAAGATGAAATTAGATCGGTGCCTCAGGCAGAAAATGCAATGGAAGTAATAAAATACTTAAGACCCCATCTTCTTTCCCGTGATGGCCGTCGTTATGTAGGTATTACTTCTTTATCTACTGGACAAAACGCTATCGTATTCGTAAATGGAACTAGAGTAGGTTTTAAAGAAAGTTTAAAAACAATAAATTCTATGAATATTATTGAAATACGTTATATAAGTCCAATGGATGCAGGAAAATATGGATTCACATCTGGTGGTGGTGTTTTTCTACTAGAAGTGGATTAAGTTCTAAATAAGTTTAAAACAATTTACTATCTATCAAATTTGATAAAATTCCTAAAAATTGCCACCTGTATTTTACCTCTTGCTTTATACTCTCAAAGTGAACTTGATCACTATATTGTTAATAAAATAATAGAAGAGAGTTATAATAATTCTAAAGCATATGACATGCTGGATCATATCACTGGCGTATTTGGTCCGAGACTTTCAGGATCAAAAATATACATGGATGCTGCTCTTTGGGCCAGGGATCAATTAGAATCTTGGGGAATAGAAGATGTGCACTTTGAATCATATAGCGGTGATTTTAGAAGTTGGTCAATAAATTCATTCACTATTGAGTTACTTAAACCAAGGTATTTAAAAATTAATGGACTTCCTTATGCTTGGGTAAAAAAAACAAGGGGTAAAATAAAGGGAGTCCCAGTATTAATTGATCATAATAATTTAGAAGAATTAAAAAAATACAGTGGCGACCTTAGGGGAAAAATAATATTAAATCCTGTAGTTGGTGATCGTGATGATGTAAGGACTGGCCCATTCACAGATGAGGTTTTGGCCGCTGCTGCAAGCCATGATATGCCCAATAATCCCGAGGGATTAGATAATTCAGGTCTGGAACCATTTACAGAGTCATTAAAACGCCGAATCTCAAAGAAAAAGGAAACGGATATTATTCAATCATTTTTGTTGAAAGAAAAAGTTGCTGCAGTAATTACCGGAAGCTCTTCAAATTACGGCATTATTTATGCAAGGCAATTACCCTACCATAAACAAGGCGATTTAAGACCAGTCCCCCATTTTGTAATTGGTAAGGAAGACCATCGATTGATTTCTGGTATGATTAGGAAGGGTCTTAATCCCAAACTTAGGTTGAATTTAAACGTCAATTTTAAAGATGTAAGTGAAAATCATGTAAATATTATTGGAGAAATACCTGGAGTAGATGAAAAATTAAAGGATCAAATCGTTTTAATTGGTGGTCATTATGATTCCTACCACAGTGGCACGGGTGCTGCTGATAATGGCCAAGGTTGCGCTACCTTAATGGAAGTTATGCGAATATTGAAAAAAATAAATATAAAGCCACGAAGAACAATACGTATTGCTTTATGGGGCGGAGAAGAGCAAGGGTTAAATGGATCTTTGAACTATTGCGAAAAATATGTTGGTGATGTGATAAACGGCACAAGAAGAAAAGAACATTCAAAGATTTCTGCTTATTTCAACCACGATAATAATGGACATAATATTCGTGGAATATTTTTACAGGGAAATCTAGCATTAAGACCAATTTTTGAAGATTATCTCACACCTTTTCATGATATTGGTGCAAAGACAGTAACAGTTGAAAATGCTTGTTGTACAGATCATGTTCCTTTTGATGCATTGAATATCCCGGCTTTTGAATGGATTCAAGACCCTATGCACTATTTTACTCATCAGATACATACTAATTTTGACATTATTGAATTAGTGACAAAAGACAGCTTAAAGCGAAATGCGGCAATAATTGCGACCTTTGTCTATCACACTGCAATGCGTGATGAAATACTTCCTCGAAAAAATAACTACTAGTTAATAGTAGATCCTTTATTTAATCACTATAATTGATATATTAATAATATATTACCCTTTGAATAAATTATATTACTTGAACTTTTAATGTCACTAATCCATTTAGCAGTTATAACATTTGTGGGGATTACGGTTCTAATTGGATTTTGGTCTTTTTTCAGAATAAAAGGAAGAGCAATAAACTACTATAAAGCAGGTGCGACAATGCCTGCTTGGGTGGTTGGTATAACACTTTGTGCTCAAGCATTTGATGCAAATGGGTCGATGGGTAGCGCAGCCATGAGTTATGAGGGTGGTTTTTGGTCAGGTGCAAGTATTCCAATAGGTTTAGGAATTTGCTTATTCATTACAGGCTTCTTTTTTGCAAGGCCAATACATAGAATGAATTTAATGACTTTGCCCGATTTCTATAATCGCCGTTATGATAAACATACGGAAACAGCTGCATCAATCAGCATGCTGTTCAGTAATATAATTTTAATTGCAGGCAACTTAGCTGGGCTGGGTTTATTATTTAGTCTAATATTCAATGTTTCTTATTTATTCATGCTTATTTCTATTGCAATCATCATTTTGATGTATGCAACAACTGGGGGCTTTATTGCTTCGGTTTCCACCAGTGTATTTCAAGTATTTGTATTTATTATTGGTATTTTATTATCATTCTTTTGGTTAACCACTGAATATGGTTGGGCAAATATGATGTCTCAAGTACCGGATACATATAAAAATTTAGACGGTTTGTTTAAAGTTAAGAATGGATCATTGGCTAATTGGGCTGCTATTGTTTCTATGGCTCTAGGGGACATTGTTGCAATTGATTTTATTCAAAGGGTCATTTCATCAAAGTCACCTCAGTCTGCTCAAAAAGGATGTTACTTTGGCGGCATTCTAACTTTACTGGTCGGCATACCAACCGCATTAATCGGATTGTATGCTTTTCATTTTGATAAACTGGCAAATAAGGATCTGCTAGTTGATATTGCTTTAAATAATATGCCGGAAATGATTGGAATCTTTCTCATTTTAGGTATAATTGGCGCCAGTATGTCTACTGCTGCAGGCGTTATTTTAGACTTATCAAACATTCTAACACGCAACCTATTTCAGAAGTATTCCAGCGGAATCAAAAGCAACAGAAAAATATTAATTCTTGCTAGATTAATTGCTATACCAACCATGGTGTTGGCCAGTACAATTGCTTATTACCACCCTAAACCGGGTAGTTTATTAATACTCGCTTTTGATATTGTACTTGCGGGTTGTTTTGTACCCCTTCTGCTTGGCATATATTGGAAAAAGGCCAATACTATTGCAGCTATTAGTTCTGTAATCTTTGGGGCAATATTACGCCTAACGTTGTATTTGATAATTCCAGATTCATTGAGAGGATTAGACACACTTTTAACCCCTTTAATAATATTTTTCTTATTTATCATTATTTCTTTAAAAACACAGCATATTTCTAAACCAAAATTTGAAATGATAGATTATATTCCAAGCGAGGAAGAATTAATTAGGGGTGCATATTAATATCAGTATGATACGCAATTCATTAAGGGTAATAATCATAATATACTTTTTAGTAATCTTTATTGGTTGTTGGTCAGAAAATAATGAAAAAATTGTAATAAAAGTTTCCCACAATGGAAGTGATCAGCATCCACATCAAGCAGGTTTTGAAAAAATATCTGAAATCTTAGAAAAAGAAACTAATGGCCGTGCGAAATTAGAGATCTTTCCATCCAGTCAAATTGCAAGTGAAGAAGAGGCAATTGAAATGGTCAAATTAGGTGTTATAGGATCTACACCGGCGAGTAGTGGTGCTCTTAGTAGATTCGTACCTGAAGTAGATTTATTCAACCTACCATTCATCTTTGATAGTTTGGGTCATTTTTATGAAGTATTGGATGGCCCAATTGGCGATGAAATAGCTAAAAAAATTGAACAGAAGCTTGATTGTATTGTCTTAGGCTGGTGGTTTTCAGGCATTCGAAATACATGGAACTCTGAAAAGTCTATTTACACCCCCAAGGATCTCGAAGGTATGAAGATTCGCGTTATTGGAAGCTCAATAGTATTAGACACTTTTAATGCGTTCGGCGCTCAAGCAACGAACATGTCCTTCGGCGAACTTTATTCCGCAATTCAGCAGGGAGTTTTGGATGGGGCAGAATGTGATCATATAGATTTACTGGTAGAAAAATTTTATGAAGTCACCAAATATGTTTCATTTACAGAACACCTATATTTATCCGTGGCACTTATTTTTAGTAAAAAGCAGTTCAAAAAACTACCTGAAGATGTACAAATGGCATTAATAAAAGCTGGTCAGGAATCAATTAAGACCCAAAGAAATGCAATGGAATCAAAGACGCGGGAAGCATTAATCGAATTACAAAAAAAAGGACTGGTTTTCAATACTGTAGATAAAAGATTATTTAGGGATAAAGTTCAAGTAGTATATGCAAAAAACGCAGCGAGAGTTGGTGGTATGTCTTTAATCAATCAAATAGTATCACCAAGAGAAAAATAATATTTTATTAGGTTGCCTCAAGAATGAATTCAAATAACAAAATTAGTTTACAGCCATTAGAACTTATTTTATGTTTTCTACTGGTCTCAATTGTTGCAATAACTTTTATTCAGGTATTATTTCGATATGTTTTTCAGTTTTCGCTTGCTTGGACTGAAGAATTGGCTAGATATATTTTCTTGTGGCTAGCAGCTCTTTCTATCGCTCATGGTTTTAAAACAAAATCACATTTTGCATTGACATTTCTAGTAGATCGAATTCAGAAAAGATACCGTAGTTCAATCTTTACAATCGTAAACGTATCGATGCTCTTATTTTTATCAATTTTTGTATGGAAATCATGTGAATATACATTGAGTGTAATTGATCAAGTTGGTCCTGGTACCGGGTTATCAATGTCTGTACCCTATTCTTCTTCGATTATTAGCGGAATTCTTATGATCTATTATATTGTTCAGGATTTTATAAAAATGACTTTTCAAAAAAGTAAATCCTAAATATGGGCTGGATAGTAGCATTTACATTAATTTTTTCAATGGTTATTTCAGTACCTGTTGGCATGGCGCTCGGAATAGCTGCTTTTATCGGTATGTTGTATGTATCTCCCGATGTGTTAATAATGCTGCCGCAGAAATTTTTATACGGTCTTGATTCATTTCCGCTGCTTGCGATCCCACTATTTGTATTGGCAGGTCAGTTGATGTCAAGCGGAGGGATTGCGAAAAGAATTATTGCAATGGCATTGATATTTGTTGGCCGAATCTATGGTGGCCTAGCTCTAGTAGTAATTTTTTCTGCCTTACTTATTTCTGGTATATCTGGATCCCCAAGTGCGAATACAGCAGCGATAGGGTCTGTTGCAATACCAGCTATGAAGAAGCTTAAATATCCTCCCGAGTTCGCAACTGCTGTTTTGGCTGCTGCAGGTGGTGTCTCTACACTAGTTCCACCTGCGATTGATCTTATAATTATTGGAGTTATTGCTAACATATCAATAGGCGGACTGTTTGCTGCAGGAATATTCCCCGCAATTGTGAATGGGATTGCCATAATGATAATGGCGTATTATTTCTCGAGAAAAATGAATCTACCTTTAGCAGATAAAACGTCATTTTTAGTCAAAATTCGCATTTTAAAGGATGGGATTTTACCTATCCTAATGATTATAATCATTCTTGGAGGTATTTATGGAGGTATTTTTACCCCTACTGAAGCAGCATCAGTTGCAGTAATGTATGGTTTTATTGTCTCATTTTTTATATATAAGGAACTAAAAATAGAAGATATACCCACTGTATTGTTAAACACTGCTTCCTTATCTGGTGTAGTGCTATTGGTTCTTGCTACAGCTTCCATGTTTTCATTTATCTTAACTTTTGAGAGAATTCCACACGCTCTTGCACAAATTATAGTTACGTATGCAGATAATTGGATATCATTTATCATCCTTGTTCACATTGTATTTCTGGTGCTTGGGATGATCATGGATGCGTTACCAGCAATAATTGTTTTAATGCCTATATTTGTGCCGGTAGCGGTATCGCTGGGGATGGAACCAATTCACTTGGGTATTTTGGTGGCAGCAAATGTTGGTATTGGAATGATTACACCTCCAGTTGGCATTTGTCTTTTTGTTGCCTGTGGCATAAGCAAGATACCGATTGGATCAGTTGTGAAACCATTGCTTCCTTTTTTGGTATTTTTGGTTCTAACTCTAGTTATAATCACGATGTTTCCTCAAATAACTTTGTTTTTACCCCGTTTATTAGGATTCATTTAATTGTTTTCATGAATATTATTCTACAACAGATAGTTTTATAAATAGAGATCAGGAGTATATAATGGAATACCGTACATTAGGTAGAAGTGGTATAAAAGTATCTAGCCTTGCACTCGGAACAGATAATTTTATGGATCCAACACCTGCAAAAGAATGTGAAAAAATACTCAATAAAGCAATTAATGCAGGAATAAACTTTATAGATACAGGTGATGTTTATGCTGATGGCGAAGGTGAAAGGATAATTGGCAGAATATTAAAGGAAAGTGGCCAAAGATGTAATGTATTGATTGCTACGAAGGTTGATCATGGCCAAAGAAGACCAGGATTTACTCTTGAAGAATTTGATCCTGCTTCAGGGCCAAATCAGCATGGACACACTAGACTTAATATTATCAGAGCATGTGAAAATTCATTAAGACGGTTACAAACTGATTATATTGATTTGTATCAATTACACCGTCAATCACCTGACTTACCTATTGATGAAACATTAAGAGCATTAGATGATTTAGTCACTCAAGGAAAAGTAAGATATATTGGTTGTTCTACTCACCCAGCGTGGGCTGTAGTAGAAGCAGTCTTGGTAAGTGAAATGAAGGGGTATGTTCGTTTCGTTTCAGAACAACCTCCATACAATTTACTGGATAGAAGGATTGAAAATGAATTAATCCCAGTATGTAAAAAATATGGTATTGGTTTGATCACTTGGGCGCCAATGGCAATGGGTGTTTTGGCAGGTAGATATAATGATCCAGACAAATTCCCTAAGGGCTCACGGGCAGCATTGCGAGGAGGATTTTACGCTGACAGAGTTACAGATAAAGGTATTGAAGTTGGAAATGAATTTGCTAAGATCGCTAAAGGATTAAATTTAACTCCTGCTCAATTGGCCATACTTTGGTGTAAAGATCAACCAGGTATTACGGCACCGCTAATTGGGCCGAGAACTCTTGAGCAACTCGAGCCACTGCTCCCCATACTAGAGATGAAGCTTGATGAAGAAACTAAAAAAGCATGCGATAAATTAGTGCCATCTGGCAGTGTGGTGGCAAATTTCCATAATACTGCAGATTGGATGAAAACAGCTATACATGGAGTTGGACCATCATGAAAATAAAAAAAGTTGAATCGATACCATATGGTATTCCAGTAAAGAGTTTTGCAGATGCATACACATCATTTACGCAATCAAACGCTGTCCTGGTCAAGCTACATACCGATGACGGCCTGGTCGGTATAGGGGAGGCATGTGCGTGGGAACCTGAATTTTATGGTGAATCTTTTGAATCCATACATGCTATGATAACCAACTATGCTGCCCCAAAAATCATCGGTGAGAATCCATTTGATATAAATAGAATAATGGCATTACTTGACCAAGAATTAGCGCGAATTACCTGTGTAAAAGAAGGGATTGATCTTGCACTCCATGACCTTGTTGGTAAAGCTTTGAATGTACCAGTATACCAATTGCTGGGTGGGAAATTCCGTGACAAGGTACCAGTTGCCAGCGAAATTGGTATTGATACACCAAGTGTAATGGCTGAAAGTGCCGAGAAGGTCTTGGGTATGGGTATCAAGGTCATAAAAATAAAGGGTTCGAATGAAAAAGAACTGGATATTACTCGAATTAAAGCGGTACGTGAAGCTGTAGGCCCTGATATAGCATTAAGATTAGACCCGAATGCCGCCTGGGACACTATCAGTACCATAAATATTATGCGAGCAGTTGAGGATTGCCACTTACAGCTTTTGGAACAACCGATTCCAACCTGGGATTATAAAGGAATGGCCCATATAAGAAAAAATATTGGTATACCCTTAATGGCGGATGAAAGTGTTTGGACACCCCAGGATGCGGTAAAACTTCATGACTATAATGCCTGTGACCTACTGAATCTAAAGATTGCAAAAACATGTGGGCTTCATCAGGGGAAAAAGGTGGAATATGTGGCTGAAGCACTGGGCTTGCCCTGTATTGTAGGTACTGAGCTAGAACCTGGTATTTCTGCGGTAGCAAAAATTCACTTAGCTGCATCAATGCGAATTCATCCCCTTGCCAGTGAATTTACCGAGTTGACACAGGTGGACGGTTCAATCTTGAAAGAACCGTTAAAGGCCATTGATGGATGTCTGGATGTACCTACTGGCCCTGGATTTGGCGTTGAAATCGATGAAGATGCCCTTGAATCATATAAAATAAACATGAATTAATTGAACAAATAAATGCATAATTGGAGATCATCATTATGAATGAAGAAAGAGTAATCGTTATCACTGGTGGATCTACAGGTCTTGGATCGGAATTGGCCAAACATTTTGTATCGAAAGGATTCCGGTTGGTGCTTAACTACTTTTTTGATAAAGACTTGGAACAGTTGTATAAGAAAAGTTCTGAACTAGCAAATGTAGATAAGGTATTTGCCGTCCAGGCGGATGTTTCAAAACGAGAGCAGGTAAAAGGAATGTTTGATGGTGCAATTGATAAGTTTGGTCGAGTGGACATATTAATGAATTTTGCGGGAATTAATAGAGATGCTCCCTTTAGTGAAATTACAGATGAAATGTGGGACAGTGTAATTGCTGCCCATCTAAAGGGTCATTTCATTTGTGGACAAGAGTATGTTGCCCATAATCCTGACCGCGAAGGATTAATTATCAATATTGGCGCTGCTGGTGGCCAAATCGGCCGTAAAAATGGTGCAAATTTTTGTAGTGCAAAAGGAGCAATTTTTGCATTAACAAAATGTATGGCACTTGAACTTGCGCCGCGTATCAGGGTTAATTGCCTAGTTCCAGGATCTGTAAAAACAAGAGAGGTTATTGACCGCTATTACTTGGAAACAGATCAAGGATTACAAAAAGAACTTGCGACCCTACCAATGGGGCGATTAGGTGAATTTGAGGATATAATCCATATGGTACAGTGTATGATCGATGCAAAATTCAGCACCGGATCAAATTTTTACGCAAATGGAGGTCAATATATGCATTAAAGATATTATCCTTCCCAAATTTCAAGTTTCATTTAACCAATCATAGTCAAAAAGGAGTTCGAAATATGTTTCCATTAAGAAAATATTCTCATTTACTAACGCTCGTATTTTTTACGATTTTTCCTTTAAGAATTGAAGCAGAGGCAAACAGTCTAAACCAGCATAGTAAAACTGTGTTGACCAACTGCAATATCATCAGTTGTAGTGGTTCAAAATTGATGAAAAATATGACACTTACAATTATAGGCAATAAAATTTCAGAGATTAAACGCGGCAAATATAAACCCGCAAGAGGAGATAAAGATATTAACGTTATTGACCTTGAGGGTGGGTATGTTTTACCTGGATTCTGGAATGTGCATATGCATCTTTCGGGGCTGCTACCTGATCCAAATCATGTTCAAGATAACGAATCCACAGCATCTGCAACCATACGCGCTGGATTAAATGCGATGGATGGAATCAGACATGGGTTTACTAGTATTCGTTCTGTGGGGGAAAGAGATTATATTGATATTGCTTGGCGAGATGCATTTAATCAGGGCTATTTTATGGGTCCCCGTATTTTTGCCAGTGGAGAACCTGTAACAGCTACGGGCGGTCACCGTGGAGATGTCGAATTTGGTTCTGATGGTGTCCCTGAAATCAGAAAAGCAGTTCGTCAAAGAATTCAAAACGGCGTTGATTGGATAAAAATTGTAGATGTGGAAATGTTGCCTGATGAACTTGAAGCTGCTATTGAGACTACACATAGCTTAGGTAGGAAAATCACAAGTCATTCGAGAGAACCGGCAACCTATCGATCTGTTTTAGCGGGAGTTGATTGTATTGAGCATGGATATGGTTTGACAGATAAAACCATCAAGCTTATGGCTGAAAAAGGTGTCTATTATAGTCCTACAATAATCTGTAACCTTAGTGATGCATATATTAAGGAACGTGAAGCAAGGTTGGCAAGACTGGGATTCGCCGAAGATGAACAGGTTGTTAACGGTAGAGTATTAGTTGCGTATGCAGATGAACGATCCCAAGCCCATGCAGAGCACCAAAGAAATGCCTTAAAAAAGGCGGTTAAGGCTGGTGTAAAAGTGGTAATTGCATCTGATTCAACACCCATTGGAGAAATTGGAATTTTGGAAATTGAACAATTTGTTCTTTCTGGAATCAGTGAGATGGATGCTTTGATCGCAGCGACCCGGAATCCTGCCGAAATGTGTGGTGTGTTGGATAAACTTGGAACAGTAGAAGAAAATAAGTTAGCAGATTTGGTAATTATAAAAGATAACCCATTAGAAAATATTTCTAGTATTAGGAATATTAAAATGGTGTTCAAGGATGGTGTGTCAGTAGATCTTACACATCCACAAGGCACTGCAACTTATTGGGACTATTACGGTAAAAAGAATTTAAAAAAGGGTTATCTAGGTGATGCTGAAAATCAAGCGGGATTTACAAGAGGTTTGGCGGAACCAGATAATAATTAATAAAAAATTCTTTTTCTGAATCTAATCTAACCTAACCATTAGTACCTATATAATCATATATTTTTAATTTTTTGAAAGTGTTGATCGTAAATAAACGAGAGATAATGGATTCCATAACTATGGAAGAATGTATCACTGTAATGGAAAATATATTTATCCAGTTAGAAGAAAACCAAGCTTTTAATCCTCTAAGAAGTGCTATGCTAATTCCAGGTGAAAATGGATTACTAAGTATGATGCCGGGATATATTAATAAACAGGATATTATGGGTATAAAATCAGTAAGTGTTTATCCAGAAAATGCGAATATTGGATTAGAATCTCATCAAGGATCGGTTACGTTATTTAATGCACTTAACGGTACACCTCTCGCAATTATGGATGCAGGTCAAATTACTGCAATTCGTACGGCTGCTGTCAGTGGACTTGCAACAAGAATATTAGCGAAAAAGAATAGTAAAATTTTGGCAATTTTGGGTTCAGGGATTCAAGCGAGAACACATATTGAGGCCATGACTACAATACTAAACCTTGAAGAGATAAGGGTATGGAGTAAAAATAAAAAAAATGCAAAAAAACTTGTTGAAGAACAAAGAAAGAAATATGCTATTCCTTTTCGTCCTTTTGATACAGTAAATGAGGCCATCTATAATGCAGATATTATTTGCACAACGACTGCAGCGGTAGAGCCCATTTTACATGGAAAGCATTTAATGCAAGGTGTACATATCAATGCAGTAGGCTCAAGTGTTCGCAATACAAGAGAATTAGATGGATTTGCTATCAAATTATCTAAACTTTACGTTGATAAAATAGAATCTACTATTAATGAATCAGGTGATTTTCTAATGGCGAAACAAGAAGGTACAATTGATGATAATCATATTATTGGAACACTAGGAGAAATATTAACGAAGCAAAAAAAAGGAAGAAATAATACTAATGATATAACTCTGTTTAAATCGTTAGGATTAGCGGTGGAAGATATCGCTACATCTTTTTTTATTTATGATAAATATGTAAAAAGTAACAAAGGTAATTGGGTTGAATTTTGTTAGCTAAATGAATGAAAATTGGAAAAAATGGCAGATAATATTCACTTAGGTGTTCTAACTGGTATATCATACGTAACTGGATTGGATTATTATAAGCGTATTAATGAATATTTCATGCGAAGTAGAAAGCCGATATATTCTCTATCTCCTAACCCGAACCTGGTTTTTGCATCAGTAAACTGTGACAAATATGTACATCTTCTTGAAAAACGTCAATTTGATAAGGTTTCGAATCATTTGATGAAGGGGGTAAAAAAATTGGTTGATTCTGGCTGCAATTATCTTGCAATCGCCTCGAATACTGGACACATATGTTTTGAAGATGTTAAGCGGAAGTACCCAACATTAAACATAATTCATATTGCGGATTGTATAGCTAGGGAGTTGAAAAAAAATTCTTACGTTAATGTTGGTCTTGTGGGGACTAAACCAACAATGGAAGAAAATTACCTAATTTCACGTTTAGAACTTCATGGTATTAAGACCATCGTTCCTGATAATGTTGAAGATAGAATTAAAATTTATGATATTATTTGTAATGAATTATCTTATAATATATTTAAAGATGATTCAAGGAAATGTATTATCAATATTATAAACAAATTAATTAGTAATAATACCAACGCGTGTATTTTGGGTTGTACAGAAATAGAACTTCTTGTAAAACAAAATGATATGGATGATGTAAAGCTTCTACCTTCAGCCGAAATTCATATCAGGTGCATTGCAAATTTGTTACTGGGTAAATTGAGTCATTTAGAGATTCAACCATAATGAAACATTAATGGCTGGTTAAAAAAATAAATTTGTACAATGAAAAGAACATTATTAATAATCTTCCTTTTATTGATGAGAACCAATTCAATGGATGCGCAGTACAATTACCCTCTACCCGCTGAATACCCGGCGTTGTTAGATCTATTCAAGGACTGGCGGGACTTTGAAAACCCAACGCTACTTAATGGATCGCCGGATTACACAGCGGACCGCTTTAATAAAGAACACCAGGCTTTTAAGGATCTCGAAAAGCGACTGACCCAGATCGAAATTGATGATTGGCCCATTCACTACCAGGTAGATTGGCATATCGTAAGAGCGGAGATGAATGGCTATGACTTTAACTATCGAGTGCTGCAGCCCTGGGTACGGGACCCAGCCTATTACCAGACGGTTTGGATGATCCAAAGCGATGTCCCGGCTCATGAAGGTCCCACAAACCACGCCACACTGGAATTATGGACCTACCAATTTCCTCTGACCCATGAGGAAGAAAAGCGCTTAACGGACGACCTAGAAGTTATTCCCACATTCCTCGAACAGGCCCGGGGTAACCTCACAGGAAATGCCCGGGACTTGTGGGTAGCCGGAATTGAGAATTTCAAACAACAGGCTCGCGACCTGGATCAGATCACCGAGAGGTTAGAAGGATCAAAAGTTAAACCTGGACTATTAGGCGCATTGGATAACGCCCAGGATGCCACAGATGATTTTATTACCTGGCTGGAAGAGCAGGCTACTGGTAAGACCGGATCCTCCGGGATTGGAAAGGAACAATATACCTGGTATCAGCAAAATGTCCATCTATTGCCCTTTACCTGGGAAGAGGAGGTACAACTGCTTCAGCGGGAACTGGATCGAGCCTGGTCTTCCTTAAAGATGGAAGAACAGCGTAATAAAGATCTGCCGCCTATGTCGGCTGCCAATACACCGGAAGAATTTGCCCAGCTCACCGAGCGGGGAGTACAGCGCTTCATGAATTTTTTAAGCGAAAAAGAAATCATGACCATCAAATCAAACATGGAACCCGCATTGAGGGAACATATGGGACAATTTGTACCTGAAGATGAGCGCAATTTCTTTTCCATCGGCATGCATTATGATCCTCTACCGCTTTATTCCCATTTTATCCATTGGTTCGATCTAGCTCAGGTACGGGATGAGCCACACGAAAGTCCCATTCGACGCGGTCCTTTGCTCTATAATATTTTTGATTCCAAGAATGAGGGTATCGCGACAAGCGTGGAAGAAATGTTCATGCATGCAGGGCTGTATGAAGACAGTCCCCGATCCAGAGAGATTGTTTGGATCATGATCGCCCAGCGCGCAGCCCGCGGGTTAGGGTCCCTGTATGCCCATGCCAACGAAATGACCATGGCTGAAGCAAGCCAGGTGCATGTAAAATGGACACCACGGGGCTGGATGAAACGGGAACCGCATCTATTACAGTTTGAACAGCACTTTTACCTGCGCCAGCCCGGGTATGGCACCTGCTATATCACCGGTAAATATTTGATTGAGAGGATCCTAACCGAATGGTCTGAGCAACTGGAAGAACAGGGAAAACCCTTTGTGATGAAAGACTTTTTCCAGGCCTTTAATAACACCGGGAATATTCCTGTAGAGTTGGTACGCTGGCAAATGACGGGAATAAAACCAAATCACAAAGATATTAAATAGATATACTTTAACTTATTTTTCAAAAGGAATTAAGGATTAACTATTAATAAAAAACGTGGTTTAAAATTCGGCAGTAAGGTGGGTTTTTACGAACCAGATACGCCTCTGATTTTCAACTGCTCAAACACCAGATTCGTTTATAGCTCCATCATTTAATGAGATAAAGATCCTTTTGCGGTGGAGATAAATACTCGACTCCTCTTTCTGTTGCAATTGCCTGTTCATGATTCCAAAATAATAAATATTGGTCATCATCTTTATTGGTTGTCGGCGCCGGCATATAGAAAAAATATTCTAAAACAAAATGGTGTTTGGGTGCAAGGGGGACATCGTACGTCCAATCCGGACCATAAGAACCAATTCTAGGACCAAGGTAGATATCATGCTTCCATTGACGCGATCCTCTACCTTTACCATGACAGTCAATAGAAAGTAGAGTTTTTTTAGGATCATGGCCTTTCGAATATGCCGGGAAATTATTTTTTGGTTGCACCATATGCATCTGGGGTTCGACGATTATAACATCAACTTCAGCAAATTTTTTCTTGTAGTTCTGAATGATTTCCCTAGCAGTAAATCCCGCTTTTATTGTTTCCGCTAGGATCTTTTCAATTTTAAGGTACTCATTCCAGAGTTTCTGGATTTCCGAAGGTGGTTTAGTCTCTCCGTTACGGAGTACATAGGCGAACATTCCTTGACTTGGAGCCGCAATAATGTCACCTCCTTTGACAACTGCGTTTTCCCAGCCTGAACTACGACCCCTTTGGGATTGTCCAGCGCTCATCCGCCGAAAAGCGACGACATCAACCTCGTGATCTCCGGTTTCACCTAGTTCGTCCGTTCGAGTAATGCCCGGCTTGATTTCAGCAAAGGATTTCTTTACAAGCTTAAGTTCGTCTTTACGCATTTTTTTAAGTAGTTCAACTTCGCTTGGAACTGGAGAAATACAGTAATCCATTATCACGTATTCAGATGACACTAATCTGCTGGCATATTTCTCTCCGAGCTCTTTGACAAGGAGGCGGTAATCAGTATAGGAAATACCATCCCTTACCATTCTAGTTGTTTCCCACGGTCCCAGTTCATCTCTAAAATTAACCGCAATTTGTTTTGGATCTCGGGCTTCAACAAACTTTTTTAACCCCTTAAAGCGGAAGTCATATTCTGTTTTCGGACTTGCCAGTGGCTCCGCCACAAAAATTGGATCATGTATTATGTCGTAAACTCCGAGTTTTTCAATTAGATGACTCTTATCCTCTGTCCTTTGACGTTGCGTCGCACCCCAGCGACGCCCAATAACTGCTCGTTCGATTCGATCTCCACCACGATCCGTGAACACGAAAACGCCTGATGAGCTACCAAGGTCTTCTGCCCCAAAGAGATCATTTTCATAGGTAGGATTATCTTTTTGAATATTTAGATCAGAAATGGCATCTCTCATAACATGAATCCACATATCAATATTATTCTTTCTCATTGCATTGGGTACAATGAGATCAAATTTTTCTTTTCTAATCTGATTATTTATTTTCTTAAGATTATTACTATAAGTCTGAGTTGTTGATCCTAATCTGGCTGTTTCGGATGGTTGGTTAGTTTTAGTTTCACAAAATGTTAGAAGGAATGAGAATGAAAGAATTATATGATAATTATGTTTGGCACACATTTTATTCTCCTTATTCGGTTTGCAGATATCTTTAATTAAATTTATTCAAATAAGAATAGTAGTATATTACTAATATATCAAAATTTATTAAACGGTTATTTAAGTTATGTTTCGAGTATTTTTTCTCATATTCTGTGTATTTTTCTCTTGTAATGAGATTAAAAGTAGACCTTCTAATCTAAGGGATTATTTAACTAAAACATTTAGTCATGTAGCAAGAATTGATTATTTTTACATTGCCGCTGGAAACAGAGCACCTTTTATAACTGATTTGCCGTCTGCCACAGGAAAAGAAATATTCGAAATGGCTGTAGGCATCTTTGAAAGTCTCCTAGATCAGGACGAGGATGGCACTGTTGACCACCCATATTTGGTTAGTTCTTTAGCAGAACATCTTGCTTTTGTCATTGATCATACTGACGTTACCAATGAGGAGGAAGTTAAGATACAATCACTTTTTGGAAATTATGTCATGACGATGAAATCCAATATCTGGCCTTACATGCCGTCTTTTAGTTCATCAGATTGTAGTTTAAGTCTTACAGAATTAAATACTTCCCTGTGGCGCCCTGAAACCTATAATGCTCTTTGGGAGGAGTGTTTCCATACAATTACTGAGGCGATCAATCGCGTTAATCCAGATTTTAGTTTTCATCATGGTTCTATTTTAGGTAGTTATTTACAGGCGGATATTGATAATGGATCCTATGATATCTCAGAACAGAATGAATTGGAGGATGATGGGTATGATTTTCTCACTGGAGTTAACGAATATGTACATCAAATTTGGCTAATTAATCTCTGCAATAGACAAAACATTCTAAATCAGTATCAGTTGTCCGTGTTAGAACATATTTCAGCTGTAGGAGTACCTCTTACTGTTAACCCGGATTACAACTTGGAGTTAGCAGAAGTTGTGAAATGAATAACATGAGTTTCAAAGTTAATTGGTTTTTTTATTTTATTTGTATCCAATTGATCGGGTTTTCAATGGTCACTCTTTCTTGTGAAAGGAAAATCGAAAAAGCTACAGCCACCAATGACTATCAGGACTTAATTATCCTTTTCAGGGAATTTCGCGAGTTTCAAAATCCTACATTAGTTAACGGTATACCTGATTTTACAGAAAGAGTGATGAATGAGCAATATGAAGGGTTGAAGGTATTACAAAATAAACTGTCTAAAATTGATACCACTGGTTGGTCAATCCCAAATCAAGTAGATTATCATCTGGTGCGTGCTGAGATGAATGGATTGGACTTTCATCACCGTGTTCTCAGACCCTGGTCACGCGACCCATGTTTTTACAGTATTCGTCCTGGAATGACGGATCCATTTGATGTTGAAGGTGTTCTCCCCGAACCTGAATCGTTCCCATTATCAGAAAATGATTTTCAAACATTGGAAATAAAATTAGAAAATGTTCTAAAAATTTATGCTCAAGCAGAAAAAAATCTTACGAATGCTGCTGGTGATCTTGCTAGACTTGCTATCCATTTCACTATGGAAGACGTACAACTTCTAAATGATTTGGAAGATCGCCTCAAAACATATCATCCGAGACTGGTTACACATGCGGAAAAAGCCAGGGGTGCAGTTGAGCATTATCTTCAATGGCTTATTGACAACAAAGATTCTATGACAGAACCAGCCGGATTAGGTATCGAAAACTATAACTGGTGGTTAAAATATGTGCATCTAGTTCCTTATACATGGGATGAAATAGTAAATGCAGTACATATGGAAGATAATCGTCTGTACACTTTCTTGAAGTTGGAGCAGAATCAGAATAGAAATTTGCCAGAAATGAATCCAGTGACATCACCTCAAGAATACCATGACAATGTTAGAGCTGCCGTAGATCATCTAATGGAATTTCTGGAGGAAGAAGAAATATTTACCGTTCAGGATAATTTGGATATCGAAAAATATTGGTCAGCAAGAAAATCAAGTTTTCGCTTAGGTAGTGATGCATTGGGTGTCCCAGATTACTTTTCATATTATGTTCATCGTGAGCCAGTGCCACACGAAGCTCACGAAGGACTTGGTCATGATTTTGAATGGCAGCGATTGGATAATGATGATCGGGAAATCCGGGGTACGCGGCGTCTTTACTTTATTGAGTGGATACGAGATGAGGGTTGGGCATTTGCGCTGGAAGAATTGCTCATGCATGCTGGAGTACTTAATAATAGGCCCGTAAGAGGTAAAGAGATAGTTTATGAACAGGCTATATTCCGTAATTGTCGAGCATTATCCGATCTCAGAATGCATAGTAGGGAATTGAATTTAGACCAAGCTATGCAGTTCTGTGTGGATTGTGCACCACATGGTGAATTATTAGATGATAGTCATCATTTATGGTATGAGATGAGAACAACGTTACGTATACCTGGATGGCATATGGGCATGGTGCTTGGTAAAATACAAATTATGAAGTTATTCAGAGATAGAGCTAAACAACTCGGTGATGAATTCAAACTAAATCAATTCTTAGATGATTTTTTGGCTACGGGATTTATTCCAATATCCTTGGTGCGCTGGGAAATGACCGGACTCGATGATGAAATTAAAGAATTAGTACAATGACCGTTGAAAAATTGTTGGAATAATTTAAGGTCAGTAAAATTGGAAAACTTTTATGGAATATAGAAGTCTCGGCTGCACAGGCGTCATGGTTTCTCCAATAGGCCTTGGTACCGATAATTTTGGAGATGCAACGTCAGCAGCTGTTGCAGAAAAAATTATCAATCGTGCGTTAGATAAAGGTATAAATCTTATTGATACAGGGGATGTTTATTGCGAAGGAGAGAGTGAACGAATTATTGGTCGTACTATTAAGAAAAATAAAAAGAGAGACCAAGTTATCATAGCGGCCCATCCAGTCGTTGGTTATCTTGTGGCACTCATCACAGGCTGGTTCGTTGGTGATGTTTTTCTGACCTGGGATGAAATCA
>ENA-ORDI01000809-ORDI01000809.1-marine-metagenome-genome-assembly--contig:-NODE-809-length-19416-cov-7.401934_pt1 | contig 19416 bp, 21 predicted proteins | sample MGYA00248628_ERZ508525 | MGnify/ENA primary metagenome ERZ508525 (study PRJEB26195, sample SAMN05422138) | marine metagenome | isolation source: East of Porto Seguro, South Atlantic Ocean | place... | reverse complement strand
TCAATCCTTGGGCTTTCAAGACCGGTGCTTTCAACCGCTCAGCCATCTCTCCGTTTGCTAGGTTTTATAAGTATAATTTATAAATTCAACAATAAAATATTTTAAATTATTGAAAGTTAATTATATAGATCTTTGTTATTGAGTAAATTTATGAAAATTTCTAATTTTAATAAAGGTATTATATTTACTAGTCTGGGATCTTTTTGGTGGGGTGTAATTGGTGTAATCTATTTTCAATATTTTTCTTTTGTTGGACATATAGAATTAGTTATTCATAGATGTCTATGGACTGCTTTAATGCTTATATTGACTACAACTTTTCTATCTAAATGGGAAATTTTATTTAAAATTTTTAAAGATTCTACAAAAATTTTTGTTTTGTTTATAACTGGTTTTTTAATTTTTGCTAATTGGGCCGTATGGATATATGCAGTTGCAACAAACCAAATTATTAATGCAAGTTTTGGTTATTTTATCATGCCGATATTAAGCGTTTTATTTGGATATATTTTTTTTAAAGAAATATTAAATAAAAAAAGAATTATATCTATTTGTTTAGTATTAATATCTATTTCTTATCTTTTTTTAGATTTTAATACTATTCCATGGGTTGGACTATTTGTTGGTTTATCTTGGAGCATTTATAACTTATTAAGAAAAACAATAAATGTTGAAACTGATATAGGTTTATTAATTGAAAGTTTATTCATTCTACCATTTGCAATAATTGCTTTTTATTTTCTTATAAATAATGGTGTAAATGATTTCAGTTTATCAAATATTCCGTTAATGCTTTTGCTATTATTAGCTGGTCCCATGACTGTGATTCCTTTATTTTTATATGTTAGAGGAGTTGAACTATCAGGCCTTGGTCCAACAGGGATGATTTTTTTTATTACTCCTTTTTTTCAATTTTTACTTGGTTTTTTTTATTATGATGAACCTTTCTCAATACAAAAATTCTTAAGTTTTATTTTAATTTGGATTGCTGTATTTATTTATTTAAAAGATTTATATGAAAAAAGTTAATTTTTTTTTTATTTATATTATTTTATGTTTTTTTTACATTAACAATTCTGTTTATGCTCATGTTGATTCTTTTGAAATTTGGTTGAAAACTTTTGAAAAAAAAGCATTAAAAAAAGGAGTATCAAAAAAAACTTTTGAACTAGCAATGTCAAATGCCAAATTTTTAGCTAAGGTTATAGAATATGATCGTTATCAACCAGAATTTTATGAAGATACAATTACTTACATAAGTAAAAGAACAAATAAAGAAAAAATTAAATCAGGAATTAATCTATATAATAAAAATAAATTGTTAATTAATTCTATAGATGAAGAATTTTTAGTTGAAAAAGAATTATTATTGGCCTTGATGGGAATTGAAACTAATTTTGGTACATATGTTGGAAAAATGGACATTATATCTTCTTTGGCTACTTTAAGTTTTGATAAAAGAAGAAGTGAATTCTTTACAAATGAATTAATTATAATGCTCCAACTTATCGAAAAAAATGTTATTGATCATAAAGTTCTTTATGGTTCTTGGGCTGGTGCATTTGGAAACTTTCAGTTTATGCCTTCAACAATAATGGATCATGCCATCGATTATGATAGTGACAATAAAATTGATTTGAAGTCTCTAAATGATTCTTTTGCATCAGCTGCAAATTATATAAATAAATTGGGTTGGAAAAAAGATGATCCTTGTTATCTTAAAATAGAATTAAATGATAAAGTTCCAACTACTTTGTTGAATACTTCAGCAAAAAAAATTAAAAATAAAGAAAAATTAAAAATTCTAAAAAAATACATTAAAGATCCAGATAAAATTAAATTTGATGAAAACATGAAAGTTGCAATAATAACACCTGACATAGATATTATACCTAACGCTAACATACTTAATCCAGCATATTTGGTTTTTGAAAACTATGAAATTATACTAAAATGGAACCGATCTTTAAGATTTGGTCTAGCCGTATGTAATTTAAAAAATAAATTTAAAAATGAAATTTAATATATTTGTAATATCTTTTTTTTTTATTTTTTCTTGTACAACCTATCAGACAGATAAAAAAGACGAATTAATAATACAAGATACTTATTCAAATAAAGGTTTTACATTGCTTTTTGAACCTTCCTTAAAAAAAAATAAAAAAATATCTAAAAATATTGATAGTAGATCTCTTGTAATTTTTCAAAAAAATTTAAAAAAAAATACAGCCGTAAAAATTACAAATCTTTTAAATAATAAATCAATAATTGCAAAAGTAGGATCAAAAGCAAATTATCCTGAATTCTATAATTCAGTAATTTCTGAACGTATATTTAATGAGTTAGAAATTGATCTTTTTGAACCTTATGTTGAGATAATTGCTTTAAATAAAAATTCAGTTTTTTTAGCAAATAAAGCAAAAACTTTTGATGAAGAAAAAAAAGTGGCAAATAAAGCACCTGTTGATGGAATTAGCATTAAAAATTTAAACGAAAACAGTAATGATAAGGTTATTATAAAAAAACAAAAAACCTTCAGTTATATTATTAAGATTGCTGATTTTTATTTTAGAGATTCTGCTAAATTAATGGTCAAAAGAATTAAAGTAGAAACTAAAGTAAATAAAGTAAAAATTATGAATATTTCTAATACAACTTTTAGAGTTTATATTGGTCCATATAAAGATTTGAATTCACTGCAAAAAGCTTTTAATGATATAAGTATAATCAATTTTGAAAATTTAGAATTAATCAAACAATGAAAAAATTATTTTTTTATATAAATTTGTTTATATTTATTTTTTTAAATTCTAGTTATGCTAAGACTGAGTTTGATATAAAAGCTAGAACTGCAATACTTCAAGATTATTTATCAGGTAAAATTCTTTATGAAAAAAAACCTAATCTTTCTATATTCCCAGCATCAATGACCAAAATTATGACTTCTATTGTTGCTTTTGAATTAATTAAAAATGGTGAGTTAAGTTTAGATGATAAATTTTTAGTATCTGAAAAAGCATGGCGACTTGCTGGAAGTGATGTTTCTTCAATGTTCATAATGCACAATGATGAAATAACAGTAGAAAATTTACTTAAGGGTATAATTATTGTCTCTGGCAATGATGCTTGCATTGCTTTAGCCGAAGGTATTGCTGGAAGCGAAGAAGAGTTCGCGCTCATGATGACTGCTAAGGCCAAAGAAATAGGTATGAATAATACAAATTTTAGCAATTCTACTGGTTTGAACGCACCAGATAATGTTTCTACCGTCAGCGATATTTTAATAATGTCTAATTATCTTATTAAAAACTATCCTGAATTTTATCATTATTTTAAAATTAAAGAATTTACATGGAATCGAACAGACCTGAACAATACAGCAATTACTCAACCTAATACAAATAATCTACTTATGAAAAATAAATTGGTCGATGGTATCAAGACTGGTTTTTTATCATATGAAAAATATTCTTTAGCATCATCATTATTAAAAAATGATAGAAGGATAATTGCAGTTGTTAGTGGTTTTAAGTCAAAAAGTTCAAGAGTAAGAGAATCTAATAATATTCTTACATGGGGTATAAATAGTTTTGATACTGTTGAAATTGCTAAAAAAGAAAAGAATATAACAGAGATTGATGTATGGCATGGAAATAAAGATAAAGTAGGTGCCTATGTAAATAAAGATATATATAAAACAATACCAAAAGCTAGAAAAAAATATCTCAAAATTTCTATAGAATATGAAGGACCAATACACGCACCAATAAAATTAAATCAAGAGATTGGAAAACTCAAAATTTTTTATAAAGATGAATTATTAGATGAACATGTATTATTAGCTTCTGAGAATGTAAAAAAATTAAATTTTTTTTCCAGATTGATTATATCTATCAATTTTTTGATCTGGGGCGATGTCTAAAAATCCACTGATTATTTTTGAAGGAATTGAGGGTTCAGGAAAGACTTTGCACTTAAACAATGTTGTAAGATATTTAAAAAAAAAGAATATAAAGTTTATAAAATTAAGAGAACCTGGTGGAACAAAAAATGCTGAAAAAATAAGAAAAATTATTTTAAGCAATAAATCAAATTTCAATGAAATAACTGACTTATTATTATACTTAGCATCAAGAAGCGAAAATGTTGAAAAACTAATTATTAAAAATTATAGAAAAAAAATTATATTAATCGATAGATTTACAGATTCTACTTTAGCATATCAACATTATGGCATGGGAATTAACAAAAAATTAATTATTAATTTAAATAAATTTATACTAAATAAAATAAAACCTGATTTTACTTTTTTAAACATAGTCGATAAAAATAATCTAAGACTAAGATTAAACAAAAGAACAAACAAAAATAGATATGACAAATTTAATTTTAATTTTTATAATAAAGTACAAAAGGGATTTATCAAAATAGCAAGAAAAAAAAATAACTATTTAATTATAAACTCTAATAACACAATTAACTACAATAAAAATTTAATAATTAAAAAAATAACAAGATTAATTTAAAAATGGATTTAAATCCTAATCTACAAAAAAATTTATATGGATTTGATAATCTTTTCCTAGATTTAAAAAACCTATTTGACCAAAACAAATTACCTAATAAAATTTTATTTTCAGGACAAAAAGGAATAGGAAAATGCACATTGGCATACCATTTATCAAATTATATTTTATCAATAAATGAAATAGATCCTTATAATTTTGAAAAAAAAATAATAAACGATACAAATAAGTCTTTTAAATTAGTTTCTAACAATTCACATCCAAACTTTTACTTAATAAATTTAAAAGATGAAAAAAAAAGCATAGAAATTGAACAAGTTAGAAAAATGATTAATTATACCAATATGTCTTCTTTTAATGATGGTTATAAAATCATACTAATTGACAATGTGGAAAATTTGAATTTAAATTCTGTTAATGCTCTTCTTAAAATTATTGAAGAGCCAAATAATAAAGTATTATTTTTTTTAATTCACGATATACAAAAAAAAATCTTTGATACTTTTAAATCTAGATGTATTCAATTTAAATTAAATTTACCAAATAATTTTAAAGAAAAAATTATAAATTCTTTAACTGATGATAATTTCTATTCTCAATTAAATCCCCATTTTAAAACCTATTATAGCACACCCGGCGAATATATTAATTTTTACTATTTTTGTATTGATAACAATATTGATTTTGTAAATACAAATATAGAAGATTTTTTAAGAATTGTTTTATCTAATAGTCTTTATAAGAAAAATAATTATATTAAAGAAAATTTAAATTATTTCCTAGAATTATTTTTTATAAAAAAAATAAATCATTTAAGTTCTAAAGATAAAATTTACGATTTATATAATTATTTTATCAAAAAAATTAATAATGTGAAAAAATACAATCTTGATGAGGAAAGTCTTTTCATTGAATTAAAAGCTAAATGTTTTAATGAATAAACATTATTATATTACAACTCCAATATACTATCCTTCTGGAAAACCTCATATAGGTCATGCTTATTCAAGTATTATTTCAGATGTATTTGCAAGATTTAAAAAAATTGATGGTTATAATGTTCATTTTCTAACAGGCACTGATGAACATGGATTAAAAATTCAAAGGGCATCTGAAGAAAATAAAATGAAACCTTTGGAATTTTGTAACAAAATTAGTAAAACTTTTAAAAATTTAAGCAAAATATTAAATTTATCTAACACTGATTTTATTAGAACTACCGAAGATAGACACAAAAAAGCAGTACAACACTTATGGAAAGAACTTGAAAAATCTGGTGATATTTACTTATCAAAATATTCAGGATGGTATTCTGTTTCTGATGAAGCTTTTTATAATGAAGACGAAATTGAAACCAAAGATGGTGATAAAGTTTCAGTCAATTCTGGTTCAAGAGTAGAGTGGGTAGAAGAAGAATCTTATTTTTTTAAATTGTCTAAATGGCAAGATAAATTATTAGATTATTATGAAAAAAATCCTAATTTTATTTTACCTCAATCTCGTAAAAATGAAGTAGTTAGTTTTGTAAAAAGTGGATTAAGAGACTTGTCTGTTAGCAGAAAATCTTTTTCTTGGGGAATAAAAGTTCCTTCTAATGAAGAACATGTAATCTATGTTTGGTTAGATGCTTTAACCAACTATATTAGCGCTTTAAAATATCCAGATATTTCAAACGAATTATACAATAATTTTTGGCCTGCTGATGTTCACATCATAGGAAAAGATATTTTAAGATTCCATGCTATTTACTGGCCTGCTTTTTTGCTAGCAGCAAAAATTCCATTACCTAAAAGGATTTATGGTCATGGATGGATTTTATCAGGTGAAGAAAAAATGTCTAAGTCAAAAGGAAATATATTAGATCCTCTTGAGATAATCGATAACTATGGGTTAGATCCATTAAGATATTATTTAATTAAAGAAGTTTCTTTTGGTAATGACGGAAAAATATCTAAGGAAAAATTAGAAGATTGTATAAATAGTGATCTTGCTAATAATTATGGAAATTTCTGTCAAAGAGTTACTGCCTTTGCTGAGAAAAATTGTGATTCTAAAGTTCCCGATTCTGTTGAATTTAATGATCAGGATAAAAATATTTTAGATAATTTTTCTAAAAATATAAAAACCTTAAGAAGCTATATTGATAATCAAAAATTGAATTCCTATGTAGATTTCATAGTAAATGTTTTGTTTGATGCAAATAAATATTTTAATGATCAAGAACCTTGGAATAAAAAAAATGATAAAAAAAGATTAAATACTATAATTTATACTTCTTTAGAATTGATAAGAAAAATTTCAATAATGCTTTACCCAATAATACCATCTTCATCAATAAAATCTTTAGGTGTTTTTAACATAAAGGAAAAAGACATTTTATTTGATACTATAAAAGAACATAAATATTTAAAATCTAATAGTAAAATTGATAGAGTTGATATTTTGTTTAAAAAAATTGCAAAGTAAGCATGATTGATTCACATTGTCATTTAGATCATGCGCCTTTATTTGACAATTTAAATGATATTTTAAATAGATCTAAAGAAGTTGGTATAAAAAAGCTTTTAACAATATGTACTACTTTAGAAAGTTTTAAAAATATTGAAAACATCTTAACAATCGATGATATGATTTATGGCACGTTTGGAATTCATCCTCATGAAACTGAAAATAATGACGTGTCAAAGATTACTATTATAGAAAGTATAAAAAAAAATCCTAAATTAATTGGAGTGGGGGAGACGGGATTAGATTTTTATTACAATCATAGTAAAAAAAATAAACAAATTGAAAGTTTTAAAAAACACATTGAAGCTGCTATAGAAATTAATCTACCTATAATAGTTCATTCAAGAAATGCTGAGGAAGAAACATTTAATATATTAAACGAATATAAAAAACATAAACCTAAAATTTTAATGCATTGTTTTACAGGTACATACAAATTTTATAGGCAAATGGAAGAATTAGACTCTTATTTTTCTGCTAGTGGCATAATCACTTTTAATAGTAGTAAGGATTTACAAAATACACTTTCAAAGATACCCAACAATAAATTACTCGTAGAGACGGATAGTCCATTTCTTGCACCAGTTCCAATGAGAGGCAAAAAAAATGAACCAAGTTTTATAAAATATACACTAAAAAAATTAGCTGATATTAAAAATATAGACGTTTCAGAAATGGTCAGTCTGACAACTAAAAATTTTAATAATCTGTTTTTTAATTAATGAAAATTAAATTCATAATTTTAGGCTGTGGATCTTCTTTAGGTGTTCCTAGAGCAGATGGAAGCTGGGGAAATTGTGACCCCAAAGAAAAGAAAAACTACCGAACTAGATGTTCTGCTTTTATTAAATCTAATATTAAGAATATACTAATCGATACATCTCCTGATCTTCGACATCAATTAATAAAAAATAAAATAAACAATATCGATTATGTAATTTATTCACATAAACATGGTGATCAAGTGCACGGAATAAATGACCTTAGAGTTTTTTCTCTTAAAAATAAAAAAAAAATTCCTGTTTATGCTGATTATCAAACTGGAAAATATATAAAAAATAATTTCTCTTATTGTTTCAAAAATACTCCAAGTTATAAAGCAATTTTAAAATTATTTAATTTAAAAAAAAGATTTTCTTTTAAAAAAAATGGAAATTTTATTACAATAAAATCCATTGCAGTACAACACGGAAAAATAAAATCTCAATCTTTTATAATTAATAAATCGTGCGCTTATATAAGTGATGCTAACAAAATTTATAATAAAGATTTAAAGTATTTTAAAAACCTTAATTATTTAGTTATTGATTGTTTACGTTTTAATAAGCATCCCTCACATTTCAATTTAAATGAAGTTATTGAATTGACTAAATTTCTAAAACCAAAAAAAACAGTTCTTACTAATTTACATTCAGACTTAGATTATAAATATATGCTTAAAATATTGCCAAAAAATATAATTCCCGGATATGATGGAATGTCATTTTATATTTAAAATTTTTTACTTATTTTTTGAAGTGAGCAACAATAAACCATATCCAACCAAAGTTGATAACAAAGATCCTGTTAATACTCCTATCTTGACACTATCAATGTATTCTATATTTTCCACAAAAGCCAAATTTCCAATAAATAAACTCATTGTAAAACCAATTCCAGCAAGTATTCCAACGCCATAAAAACTCATCCAATTGGCATTATTTGGCATTTGAGCAATTTTAAGTTTAATGGCGATTATTGAAAATAAAAATACTCCTATTTGTTTACCCACAAAAAGTCCTAACACAATTCCAAGAGGTACTGGGGATAGAAGAGATTCTAAATTAATTCCATCTAGAGACACTCCTGCGTTTGCCAGTGCAAACAATGGCATAATACCAAAAGCAACATATGAGCTAATATTATGTTCAATTTTAGTTAATAAAGAATATTCTTTATTTTTTTTTCTATGCGGTATAACGGTAGCAAGAAGTACTCCTGATATAGTTGCATGAACACCTGATTGATAAGTAAAAAACCATAGAATTAATCCTAATATTAAATATGGAAGAAATTTTTTTACGCCAGATTTATTTAAAATTAATAAAGCAATAAAAGTTAGAAGCAATAACGAAAGATATTTAATACTCAAATCTCCTGCATAAAAAAAAGCAATAATAATTATTGCACCCAAATCATCTATTATTGCTAAAGCAGTTAAAAAAACTTTTAGAGATATGGGTACTCTAGATCCCAGTAAAGATAATACGCCCAAAGAAAAAGCTATATCTGTTGCTGAAGGGATAGCCCAACCATTTATTGTATCTCCATTTCCAAAATTTATATAAATATAAATTAAAGCAGGAACTAACATTCCTCCAATAGCAGCTATTATTGGCAAAAGAGCTTGTTTAGGACTTGATAGCTCTCCATTTATAAATTCTCTTTTAATTTCTAATGTTACAAAAAAGAAAAAAACTGCCATCAATGCATCATTAATCCAGTGGTGTAAACTCATCTTAAGACCAATGTTATTTATTCCAATAAAGAGATAGCTTTGCAGAGTTTCAAAATATAATGAAGAAAAATTCGAATTACTTATAATTAAAGCTATTGCAGCACTTATTAATAAAACTAAACCACTCGCAGCTTCTAATTTAAAAAACCATTTAAATGGTGATGATAAATAATTTAACATAAATTATTTTATCAAATCTCTAAGAAATAAATTGATATCTCTAAGACTTTCATAAAGATTACTTAAAAGTATCTCAATATCAGGATATATGAAAATTATTTGATGTTTAAAAGTATCAATAATAATGATTATAGCAACAAAAGTGATTATTATAACTATAAAAATTTTTAAATAATTTGTTTTTTTATCTTTCTTTATTTGTGGCTCTTCGTCGTCAATCTCGGATAAATTTTCTTCATTTACAGTAATGCTTGTAATTTCTTCCTCTTCAATTGTTTTCTCTACAAATGTTTCGTTTAAAATTTTATTGTCATCTTCTTTGATGATTTTTTTTGGTTCTTTTTTTTCAATTAATTTTTCAGTTTTTTTAAAAAACCATTTATGATCACAACTACTACATTGAAGCAATCTACCTTCTTCAGGTATTAAATTGTCACTAACTTCAAATCTTTTATTGCAATTTTCGCAACTAATAATCATACTATCTAATATACCAGATTATTAATAAATTCCTTCATTTTTGCTATTGTTTATGCTTTAAAATTTGTAATATGTACTGTATTAGTATGCCATTCGGGGCGTAGCGCAGCCTGGTAGCGCATCTGGTTTGGGACCAGAGGGTCGCAGGTTCAAATCCTGCCGCCCCGACCATTTTATGAGAAAAGCAAAAATTTATAAACCAACTAAAACTGCTATGCAGTCTGGAACAAAAAAATTTGATAAATGGATTATTGAATTTATTACTGAGGACACTGGTGTAAATCCGTTAATGGGGTGGGAAAGTTCTACCGATACATATACTGAATTAAAATTAGAGTTTTCATCAAAAGAATTGGCCATTGATTATGCAAAAAAAAATAAGATTGAATTTGAGTTAATTGAACCTCATGAAAGAAAAATTGTAAAAAAAACATACTCAAATAATTTCACTAAATAAATGTTTAAATTTTTTACTTCTAAACATTGGTTTAAATGGAGCATTTTTGGATCAATATTTATTTTAATATCTACTTGGTATCAAGTTCAACTAGATGTTAAAATTAATGAATGGTTTGGTGAATTCTATGATACTTTACAAAAAGCTCTTACAACACCTGGTTCTGTAACTGAAACTGAATTTATTTCTTATTTATTTACTTTTGCAAAAATTGCCGGTCTTTGGATTATAATCGCTGTGATTACTGGATATTTTACAAGTCATTGGGTTTTCAGATGGAGAACTGCAATGGCTGATTATTATCATGAACAATGGTTAAAAGCTCGTTTAACAGAAGGTGCTTCACAAAGAGTTCAGGAAGATACATTAAAATTTGCAAGAATTATGGAAGGACTTGGTACGGGATTATTGGATAGTGTAATGACACTTATTGCTTTTACTCCTATACTTTGGGTGTTATCAAAGCAAATTGACGCTCTCCCCTGGATTGGTCAAGTTGATCATGCTCTAGTTTGGGTTGCAATAATTTCTGCTTTGGGAGGTACAATTTTATTAGCCATAGTAGGAATTAAACTTCCAGGAATAGAATATGATATTCAAAAAGAAGAAGCTGCTTATCGTAAAGAATTAGTAATGGGTGAAGACGATCCGATACGTGCGGCTCCACCAACAATTGGTCAATTATATAACAGAGTTAGAAGAATACATTTTAGATCATATTTCAATTATTTATATTTCAATTGTGTTAAATGGAGCTACTTTCAGGGAATGGTTATTGTGCCATATTTAGCTTTAGCACCAACTATAGTTACTGGTGCCATTACATTAGGTTTTGTACAACAAATCACAAGAGCTTTTGGAAGAGTTGAAGGATCTTTGCAATATTTAGTAAAAAGTTGGTCAATAATAGTTGAATTTATCTCTGTGTGGAAGAGATTAAGTGAATTTGAAAAAAAACTTGATTCAGGTAAAGTTGAACATTATACGGAAACTGTTTAATGGCCTTAGACATAAGTTTAATTAAAATATTTGAAAATATAACTTCCAGAGCCGCTTTAGCTTCATATCATTTCGTTGGTAAAAAAGATAAGACAGCTGCAGATAAAGCCGCTGTAGATGTGATGCGGAATCTTTTGAACAATCTAGATATACAAGGACAAATAGTGATAGGAGAGGGCGAATTAGATGAGGCTCCAATGTTATATATAGGTGAAAAAGTTGGTACAGGTAAAGGATTGGTAATGGATATTGCTGTTGATCCTCTAGAGGGTACTAATTTTGCTGCAAATAATTTACCAGGAGCTTTGTCAGTTTTAGCTGTAGCTGAGAAAAATAATTTATTTCATGCTCCAGAAACTTATATGAATAAAATTGCTGTAGGGAGCAATATACCAAGAGATGCTATAGATCTAGATAATTCTTTAAAAAAAAATATTTACAATTTAGCGGATTGTAAAAACAAGGATATTAAAGAACTTACTGCTTGCTTATTGGATAGGCCAAGACACAAAAAGATTATTGATGAATTAAATGAACTTAAAGTTAACTTAAAATTAATTTCAGATGGTGATATAACTGGTGCTTTGTTGGTTTCAAATGAAAAATATGGAGTTGATATATTTATGGGAATTGGTGGAGGACCAGAAGGAGTGTTGGCTGCATCTGCACTAGATGCCTATAATTGTAATTTTCAAGGAAGATTTATATTTGAAGAAGAAAATGATATTTATAGAGCAAAAAAAATGGGAATTAAAGAATTAGACAGAAAATATGAATTAAGTGAGATTATTTCTGGAGATTCAATATTTTGTGCAACTGGAATAACATCGGGCGATTTGGTTAAAGGTATTAAATTAATTGACGATAAATACAGTTCAGAAACTTTAGTTACGCATAAAAATTCTAATACAAAGAAAGTTATAAAAAGAACAGAAAATTTAACTTCATGATTTCAGTCTCCAATAAAGTATGGAGTGAAAGGCAAATAGAACAAAGAATAATTGACAAAGTTTCACAACATTACAGTTTAAGTCCATTTCTTTCAAAATTAGTTGCTAATAGAAACTTTTCAGATGAAGAAATCTACTCAATTAATAATAAAATAAATTTTAAAAACTATTTCATAAAAAATAAAGATTTTATTTCTGCAAGTAAAATCATTGAAAATTCAATAAGAAATAATGAAAAAATATGTATTTTTGGCGATTATGATGTGGATGGATCATGTGCTACTACATTATTAATTAGGTTCTTAAAAAATATTAATCATCCTTTCTTTTATTTCATTCCTGATAGAGAAAAAGATGGTTATGGACCTTCGCTTAAAACACTTTCAAAACTAATAAATAAAAAACCAAAATTAGTAATAATGGTAGATTGTGGGTCTAGTTCAAATAAATCAATAGATTTTTTAAAATCAAAAAAAATTAAATCATTGATTATTGATCATCATCAAATTTTTAAACCTTTCCCTTTAGCAAATGAAATAATCAATCCAAATAAAAATGCAGAATATAATAATTTTAATTATTTTTGTGCGACTACCTTAACATATTTTCTAATTGATACGATTTTGTACAGAAAAATAATAAACACTAAATTTAATATAAAGTCCCATCTAATATTAGTATTGTTAGCTACGGTTTGTGATGTAATGCCTTTAAGAGGCTTGAATAGAATAATGGCAATAAATGTTTTAAATAATATTTCTACTTATCATTATTCAACTTTTAAATATTTCATAAAAACTTTGATAATAAACAAAAAAATTAACATTGATGATCTGGGTTTTTTAATTGGACCGATTTTAAATTCTGGTGGGAGACTCGGTCACTCTGACTATGCTACAAGACTTTTATCGTCAAATAATGAAGATGAAGTTTTAAAAATTTCTAATAAATTAGTTGATTTAAATGAAGTAAGAAAAGAAATAGAAATTAAAATTATGAAAAAAATAAATTTAAAAGAAATAAAAAATAAATTAGATGAAGTGATATTTGTTTACAATCCAACTTTTAAAGATGGTTTAATTGGAATAATTGCATCTAGATTGAAAGATAATCTTAATAGACCTGCTTTTGTAATGACATCAACAAACTCTTTAGTAAAAGGTTCTGTTAGATCTATACTTAATTTTGATGTTGGTAAAATATTGCGTAAAGCTCTTGATCAAAATTTAATCATTAGTGGAGGTGGTCATCAAATGGCTGGTGGATTTATAATCAAAAAAAGTAAACTTAATATTTTTAAATCTTTTTTAGACACAGAATTTAATAAAAAACAAAAAAACAAAAATTTATTCAACTTTGATTCAAAATTATCTATTGCTGCAGTTAATAATTCTTTAATTTCTGATATAAATAATCTTGAACCTTTTGGTACTGGTAATCCTAATCCAATATTTTTATTTGAAGATCTAAAGATTAAAAATGTTAGAGTTATAAAAAATAAGCATGTTTTTAATTTGTTTATTTCAAGAACTGGTAAATCAGTTTCAGCAATTAGTTTTAATTCCCTTGATAATGAAATTGGCAGTTGTCTATTAAATTACAAAAAAGAGGTAAATGTTGTTGGTTATTTGAAAGATAATTCTTGGAACAACAAAAAAATATTGCAACTTGTTGTATTAGATTTAATTTTATAGGTAATTCGACTTGATAATTAGACTTTTTTGCAATAAAAGAGCCAAATTTGGTCCCTTCGTCTATCGGTTAGGACACATGGTTTTCATCCATGAAAGAGGGGTTCGATTCCCCTAGGGACCGCCATTATGACCTATTATGTTTATTTAATAGTATCTCAAGTCAAAAATAAAACAATTTCTTATGTAGGATATACAAATAATCTTTTAAAAAGGATAAGTTTACATAATGCTTCTAAAGGAGCTAAATTTACAAAAGGTAAAAAATGGAAATTGATTTATTATAAATCATATAGTTCAAAAAAAATTGCAATGAAAGAAGAATATTATCTAAAAAAAAATTATAAGCTAAGAAGTAAAATAAAAAAAGAAAGTAGAAAACATTGAAAATTTCAATTTTATTACCTTATAAAGAAAATTTTTCTCCAGATTATGCTGGTGCTGTATCTTTAAATATTAATGATACCTTAAAAATAAGTAAATACAATAATAACACAATAGTTTTTGGTAATACAAAATATAAAAATATATTTAATTTAAAGTACAAAAATATTTCACTAGATAAAAAACTGTTCCAAAGTCAAAATAAAAAATATGTAGAAGAATTCATAAAATTAGAAAATAAAAGAAATTCTGATTTAATTGAATTACATAATAGGCCCATATACTTAGTTTATTTAATCCAAAATCTAAATAAAAAAACATATATTTTATATTTTCACAATGATCCACTTAGTATGACCGGATCGAAAACAATTGCAGACAGGATTTTTTTGATGAAAAGCTGTTTCAAAATTATTTTTAATAGTAATTGGTCAAAAAGAAGATTTTTAGAAGGTATGCATAATGATTATGTAAATAGCGAAAAATTAGTAGTTATTACCCAATCAGCACAAAAAAATAAAGTAAACTTAAATAATAAGAAAAAAATCATTACTTTTGTTGGTAAATTAAATAAATCAAAAGGATATGATTTATTCGGAAAATCCATAATAAAAATATTAAATAAATATAAAGATTGGACTGGTATAGTAATAGGTGACGAACCTCGTGATAAATTAGATTATAATCATAAAAATTTAATTAAATTAGGATTTATTAAACACAAAGATGTTTTAAATATATATAAAAAATCAAGTATTGCTGTTGTCTGTTCTAGATGGGAAGAACCTTTTGGAAGAACCAGCCTTGAAGCTTCATCAAATGGATGTGCTGTCATAATTAGTAATAAGGGAGGGTTGCCAGAAACAATTACAAATGGTGTAATTTTAAAACAATTAAATGTTAAAAATGTTACTAAAGAAATAGAAAATCTAATTAAAAAAAAAGATTTTAGAAAACAATTACAAATTTTATCAATCAAAAATTTTTATTTAACTCACAATTATGTTTCAAAATCAATTGATCAAATTAGAGACCAAAAATTATTATTAAGTAAAAATGTAAATACAATTTCATCAAAAAAATCTTTACGAATTTTGCATATTACAAATTTTAATGAACGTCACAATGGAAGATTGTTTTTTAATACAGGAAGAAGAATTAATAATGGCTTTATCAGATTAGGTAATAGTGTTTTAGAATTTAGTGATCGAGATATACAAAAACATTATAAATCTTACAAAGATATCTCAGGTGCAAAATCATTAAATGATAAGTTAAGAAAAACTTGCTACAATTTTAAGCCAGATTTAATTGTTTTGGGTCATGCTGATTTAATATCTCCAAATATATTAGTTGAATTAAAAGATGAATATCCTTATTTAAAAATTGCACAATGGTTTTTGGATCCATTAAATAAAAATGGACCCGATTATGATAAAAACAAAAAAAGAATATTAGATAAATCCGAATTTGTAGATGCAAATTTTATTACGACTAGTCCTGAAGTTTTGAGTTTTTTACCAAAAAATACAACAAATTGTTACATTCCCAACCCATCTGATACTTCTTTTGAAACTCTTAATAATTTTAAACATAATTGTTCAAATGATGTTTTTTTTGCTTTAAGTCATGGAGTTCACAGAGGCCGTCTAAAATCTAGTACTTTCGATGATAGGGAAATTTTTATTAAAAGACTTATTAAACAAACAAAAGATATAAAGTTTGATATTTTTGGTGTTAATAATGTACAGCCTATTTGGGCAGATCAATATTTTAAAACTATATCAAATTCAAAAATGGGATTAAACTTAAGCAGGGGTTCTCCTATAAAATATTATAGTAGTGATAGAATAACTCAAATCACTGGAAATGGTTTAGTTACATTGATTGATGAAAAAACTGGATATAGAGATTTTTTTAATGATACTGAGATGGTTTTTTATAAAAATATATCAGATTTATCTGAAAAAATTTCTAAAATAAGCTGTGATGAAAAGTTAAGAAGAACAATTGGTAAAAAAGGTAAAGAAAAATATTTAAAACATTTCAATTCAAACAAAGTTGCAAATTATATAATAAATAAATCATTTGATATAAATAAAAAACAGAAATTTTATTGGGAAAATAAATAAATAGTGAAACCTGAAAAAATTTTAATTCTAAAAAATGATAGAGGAGGGGATCTTTTTATATCGCTTAAAACAATATCATCATTACTGAAAAATAACGATGTAACAATTTACTTATCAAGTTTAAATATAGGATTTAAATTTCTTTTTAAAAAAGCAAAAATTTTAGAAAAAAAAGTAAAACATAATTTTCTAGATAAAATTAAATTAATAATTGATATATATAAAAATAATTATAATTCAGTTTATATTTTAACTCCAAAAAACTTTTATTTTTTTTTACCAGTTTTTTTTTGGAAAACTAAATTTTATGCAATAGTTATTGATAATAATAAAAAAAGTAGACCCAATGTTTTTTTAAGAAATCTATTAACTAATTACAAAGTAATTAATAGAGATAAGTTAAATAAAAAAAGGTCTTCTTTATTGCAGTTAGAATTACTGAATAAGTCTATAAATGTTGACGAAAATTATTCTAATTTAACAATACCTGAAATTGATAATAGTATTAAATCATTATTACCAAAAAATTTTATTTTTTTTCAATTTAAAAAACCTTTTTTTAATAAGCTAAATTGGTCAATAAATGAATTTAATGATCTAACAAATTTTTTTTTAAAAAAATATGATAATGTATTATTTTCATCTGATATTGAATATAATGATTTTAATAAATATTTCGTAAATAACTATTCTTATATAGATACAAAAAATAATAAAATTTTATTAAAAAATAATAAAAAAATTTACTATCTTAAAGATGTTAATTCACAAGATTTATTCACTATATTGAATTATTCCTCTTATATTGTTTGTCCACATGGTTTAATTACTCATATTTCTCGTTTTTTAAACAAAGATAGTTTAAATCTTTTTAATTTTTCTATTAATTCTAATAAAGACATTGCCCATGAGAAAATTAGTTTTTCAGAATGGTATTTAAATATGAATTTAAATTTTATATTTTTAAATAAAGATATTAATAAATCTATTAGTAAAATATCTAAATTTATATGAATATTTGTTTTTTAGATAATACTAATTTTGAATATAATTCTCATGATATTTATTCATACAAATTAAGAGGTGCGGAAACTGTTTTAATAAATTTATCAAAAGAGTTATCTAATTTAGGACATAAAATTACTGTTATAAACAATTGTTATAAAAATGAAATAATTGATGACATCTCATGGAAAAAAATACAATCATATAATGAAAAAGAAACTTTTGATTTAGCAATATCAAATGGTGATACTAGCCTTTTCGATAAAATTAATTCTAATAAAAAAATTCTATTTTCTCATAGTTTGCAGACATTCGAGAAATTCATTAGAAAAAAACAAATATTTTCCTATTTTAAGCACAAACCAAAAATAGTTTTTTTAAGTGATTATCACATCAATAATACTTCAAAAATTACTAGTTTATTTGGTCATATTAGAGTTAATTTGGGTATTGACGAATTATTTATTAATACGGAATTAAATAGTAATATTGATAATAATCTTTCTACTTTTACATCAAGGCCTGATAGAAATTTAGATTTATTGATAAATATATGGAATAATCACATCTATCCAAAATTTAATAGCGGAAAATTATTAATTACTCCACCTACGAATCAAATTGACTCATCAAAAAAGATCCTATGTCGCTTCTCACTGTTGTTCGTCGTTCTATCTCCGTATCTTTTTTTTTAAAATATAGTACCTAATATTCTTTCTTTAAGTCAAAGGTGAACGCTCTTTTAACCCTTCAAGACTTTATAGTATCATACAGAAGAAAGGAGAAAAAATATTATGAAAAAAATAATCGGAATCGTTATCGCTAGTTTGGTGTTCTGGAATATTGGATATGCTGCAATGAGTTTAATTGAAAAAAAAAATATTGGAGGAAATCCTGTATCTACAATCTGTGTTGATGGCTACAAATTTGTTACGAATGTCCAGATAGGAACAAGCATGGTTCAGTTTTATGAAGAAAGGGACGGAAAATCACTTCCAGCGAAGTGTTAAAAAACTGAAAGGAGGAAACAAGGGTAGATACACTAAATTTATTTTAACGATAATTGCAGTAGGCATTATTGGAATAAATTTTCAATTATTTGGTGGAGATATAATTTCAAAAGCAGAAGCATCTCACGCAAACGATCAGATGAAATACTATCAGCATATTTGGGTTGATAACTGGCCTAGCGGTTGCAATTAGAGTTTTATTGATTTGTATTGAAATTTTATAAAATTTTTTCAGGCTAGGTACTTAAATTCTGAAAATGTTTTGAACGGTTCTGACAGTGTTCAATAAGCTATTCGTACTAAAGCAGTGGGACCCCTTTTGTCATAACCTAAACTCGACTCAGTAAAACTTTCAATTTTGAATAAGCATGCTTTAGAGACTCCTTATTGCGCGACTCTGCTCTTGCAGACGAGCGCTATATGAATCAATTTGACTCATGATCTATACACAATCTTTGTGTACAGATTCGTTAAAATAGGATATCATAGGAACTGAAAGTAGAAAGCTAAAGTGTGTATATTGGTTGTTTATTGTTAGGATATTGGCTCCTCGGGCAGGACTCGAACCTGCGACCAATTGATTAACAGTCAACTGCT
>ENA-ORDI01000808-ORDI01000808.1-marine-metagenome-genome-assembly--contig:-NODE-808-length-19436-cov-3.415362_pt1 | contig 19436 bp, 19 predicted proteins | sample MGYA00248628_ERZ508525 | MGnify/ENA primary metagenome ERZ508525 (study PRJEB26195, sample SAMN05422138) | marine metagenome | isolation source: East of Porto Seguro, South Atlantic Ocean | place... | reverse complement strand
GTCAAGGCGGGCGACGAGACGGTCACCGCCAAGAACATCATCATCGCCACCGGCTCCTCGGTTACTCCGCTCCCGGGCGTCGAGGTCGACAATGACGGCCAGGTGGTGGTCGATTCCACCGGTGCGCTCGAATTGACGTCGGTGCCCAAGAAGATGGTCGTCATCGGCGGCGGCGTGATCGGGCTCGAACTGGGTTCGGTCTGGCGGCGCCTGGGCGCCGAAGTGACCGTGGTCGAATATCTCGATGCGTTGCTGCCCGGCATGGATGGCGACGTCCGCAAGGAAGCGGGCAAGATCTTCAAGAAACAGGGCATGGAACTGCGCCTGTCGACCAAGGTCACCGGCTGCACCGTGAAGGGCAAGACGGCGACGCTCACGCTCGAACCCGCAGCGGGTGGCGACAGCGAGGAACTGGAAGCCGATTGTGTGCTCGTCTCGATCGGGCGTCGTCCGAACACCGACGGGCTCGGCCTCGAGAACATCGGGCTTGAAACCAACCAGCGCGGCCAGATCGAGATCGATCACGATTTCCGCACCAAGGTCGACGGCGTGTGGGCGATCGGCGACGTGGTCCCCGGCCCGATGCTCGCGCACAAGGCCGAAGACGAAGGCATCGCCTGTGCCGAGAACATTGCCGGACAGACGGGCATCGTGAACCACGACCTCATTCCGGGCGTGGTCTACACCTGGCCCGAATTCGCTGGCGTCGGCCTGACACAGGAAGAAGCGATCGAGAAGCTGGGCGACAAGGCCAAGGTGAAGGTCGGCAAGTTCCCGATGATGGCCAACAGCCGCGCCAAGACCAACCACGAGCCCGAAGGCTTCGTGAAGGTCATCGCCGAAGCCGAAACCGATCGCGTGCTCGGTGTGTGGGCGATCGCCAGCGTCGCCGGCACGATGATCGCGCAGGCCACGCAGGCGATGGAATTCGGCGCGACGAGCGAAGACATCGCTTATACCTGCCACGCGCATCCGACGCATTCGGAAGCGATCAAGGAAGCCGCGATGGCGGTTCAGGGCAAGCCAATCCACGTCTGATCGCATGGAGGATGCAGCGGCCCTTCCCGTATCGCGTGAGGGCCGCTGAATGGCCGGGCGCATGGTTTGTGCCATTGCGCTCGGTATCCCCGTGCTGGCGGGCCTTGCGTATCTAGGCCTTTCCGGCGCGCCATTCGTCTATATTGCCAGCAATGGGCTCGCGCTGGTTGTTGCGCTCGCGGCAACAGCATTCCTGAGGGTAAGGCTGTCGGACCGGCAGTGCCGTATCCTCGCCGTCCTGCTGCTGCTTTTGCTTTACGTCCCGCTGCTGACCGGTCCCCATGTCAATGGTATCGCGCGCTGGTTACCAATGGGGCCGGTCGCGCTGCATGCGGGGGCGCTTGCCCTCCCCGCGCTTATCGTGCTGGCAGCGCGCGACGATGACTACGCCCCGCCAATCCTGCTAGCCGCGCTGCTCGCGGCCAGCCTGCAGCCCGACGCCGCGACCGGCCTGGCGGTCATGCTGGCAGCCGTCGGACTCTACAATGCGACGCGCGACTGGCGCCTCGTCCCCGTTGCCGGCATCGCCTTCCTCGCCAGCATCATTGCAGGCCTGCGCGGCGAACTGCCCGCGCAACCTTTCGTCGAACGCGTACTGGTCGACCTCGCATTGCAGCAGCCGCTGGCGGCGCTCGCCCTCGGCGGATCGCTGCTCGCGGCCTTCCTGCTGTCCGCGCATGCCCTGCCCGCCGAAATGCGCGTGCGCCACGCGCTCGCGGGGTCACTGTTCGGCTTCTCGCTGGCGGCGACCGTCTCGAACTATCCCAGCGTGCTCGTCGGTTACGGCGCCGCGCCGATCATCGGCTACGGGCTGGCGCTGGCGCTCGCCGATCAAACGCCGTCGGGATAGACCGGAGCGATATCGACCGGGATGTCGTCCATCGCGGCGAAGCGCGATTGCGCGGCGGCATCGAGGACGGCGTAGCGATCGAAGAACGCTATCGTCCCCGCATAGTCGCCTTTCGCCTGCAGCATCAGCTGCGCGTTGAGCAGGTCGCGGATGGCCGCTTCCATCGCTGCGTAATCCACCGTGTAGCGCTGCGCTGCATCGTCCCAGGCGAACGCCCCCTTCTGCTGCAGATAGCCATATTGCAGCTTGGCGCCGCGGCCATGCGCGCTTTCGGTGCCGAAGCGCATCGAACGGAACAGGCCGGTGAAATAGGTGGAGAACAGCTGCGGCTTCTCGCTCGCGGGAATCTCGCCTTTTTCCATCATCAGCAGGATGTTCCAGATGCCCATCACATCGGCCTTGCTCTCCTCGAGCGCCGAATACTGGTCGCGCAATTCCGCGTTCACCGTGGTCTGTCGCCCGTCGACGGTGATCGTGCCCGGCCCGAGGCTGTGCGACAGTTCGTGGAACAGCGTGTTGGCTTCCATGTATTTCTTCGCCACCAGCGCCGCCTGGTCGTCCTTCAGCACGACATCCGCCATAGGCGCGAGAATGCGGTCGTATTTCGCGCCTAGCACATTGGCGAGGATTACCTTCTTCGCGCCCTTGGCTTCGCGCACCCGCTCGTCATTGGGCAGGTTGAAGGCAATGGTCTGCGTACCCGGTACATTGTCGCCGCCGCCATGCACCTGGTCGGCCACCGCGATCGGGCTTTCGAAACCGCGCTGGAAGTTCTTGTGCTCGTCGGGGATCGGGAGGTTCTCCTCCATCGTGCGCAGGTAATTCTTGTACTTTGCCAGCGCCGCACTTTCCTCGGGATTGCGCAGGGTGACGAAGCTCTCGAACGCAGTCTTGGTCCCGTAGAGTCGGTCGGTGTAGACCTCGTAGGGGCCGATCGCGATCTCGATCGGCGTATCCTGCAGATCCATCCACGCCATCTCGCTTTCGAAATAGTCGTCGCTCAGGAAGCTTTTCGCACGCAGCGAAAGGAACCGCTTGAGGCTCGGGTTGGATGTGCGTTCGGCAGCCTGTTCTAGCAGGCGCGCCGCTGGCACCAGCCATTCGCGATAGGCTTGCGAATACGGCACCGCGACGAAGCCGTCGCCGCGCCGCTCGACCACCGTATAGGGACTGGTTAGGGCCTCGCGCTGATCGGGGTTGGCTGCCAGATAGGCGTCGAATTCCTCGCGGGTCAGGTCGGCGGGATAGAAGCCGGCTCCTTCGGGCATGGGCTGCGTACCCCAGAAGGGCCGCAGTTCGGCGACCTCGTCCCACGGACCGAAATTGCGATCGAACATCGCCACCAGCAGGTCGCGATCGGCCCTGCGGCTGCGCGAGATCGTCTCGCGCAATTGGGGCAGCTGCACGCCGCGCTGGCGCAGGTAGATCTCGTCCATGTAACCGCTGGCTTCGATCAGCAGGTTTACCACCTCGCGCTCTTCCTCGGTAAGGAAGCTGGTGTCGGGGGTCATTTCGATGGTCGCCAGCTTGGCGTATTGCGCGCGCAGATCGTAATCGTCCGCGGCTGCATCGGCGGGTGCCGCGGCCGAACGGACACCGGTTTGACCGGTGGTCGGCGCGCAGCTGATGCAAGCGGCGCTGGCAAGCAGCAGGGGCAGGATGGCGCGGCGCATGGGAAGTCCTCCAAAGACTGTCATCGTCATAACGGAAATACGCCATGCTGCGCGGATGTGTCCGGCGCAAGAGCGCGATTGACCGCGCCCCGCGCTTATCCGACATTGGCCGCGATAGAGGAGACTGCATGGCCTATCCCACGCTGACGGACAAACCCGGTGCTATCGAAACCGCGACCGCGATCCGCAGGGCCGAGATGACACCGCTCGAAGCGGTCGAGGCGGCGATTGCGCGGATCGAGCACCTCGATGCGCATATCAATGCGGTGGTGGTGACGGATTTCGATCGCGCGCTGGACCGCGCCCGCGCGATGACCGTCGAGGGCCCTCAAGCCGATCAACCGCTGTTCGGCGTGCCGATGACGATCAAGGAAAGCTTCGACGTCGAGGGCCTGCCTACCTGCTGGGGGCATGAGGCGCATGTCGGAAACATCGCGCGGCGCGATGCACGCGTGGTCGCGCAGTTGAAGGCAGCGGGTGCGGTCATCCTCGGCAAAACCAATATCCCGCCCGATCTGGCGGATTGGCAATCGAACAATCCGGTCTACGGCCGCACCAACAACCCGCACGACCATGCGCACTCGCCCGGCGGCTCATCGGGCGGTTCGGCTGCAGCCGTGGCAAGTGGCATGGTACCCTGCGAATTCGGTACCGACATCGGTGGTTCGGTCAGGGTACCCGCGCATTTCTGCGGTATTTGGGGGCACAAGGGGACCTGGGGCCTCATCTCCAAGCAGGGTCACGATCATCCTCTACTGGCGGGACGCGACGCACATGACGGCGCGCTGTCGATAGCGGGTCCGCTGGCGCGCAACGCAGCCGATTTGCGCCTGCTGGTCGAGTTGACCCAATCGGTCCCGCTTGAGGCACGTGGCCGCAGGCTGGCCGACTGCCGGATGCTGTTGCTGGTCGACCATCCGTCCTGCCCGACCGACAGCGCCGTGCGTGGCCCGATCGAGGCCGCGGCGGCCGAACTCGAGCGCGCTGGCGTGACGATCGATCGCGCCAGCGACCTCGTACCCGATCTGGCAGCGCAGCAGGGCGATTACATGCGCATGCTCAACGTCGCCATGGCGCGCGGCATGCCCGGCCCCGACGGCAAGCGTGCCAGCGCGACCGACTGGTTCGACATGCTCGACACGCAGGCGCGCAACGAGGCGGCATGGGCAGAGGTGTTCGACAGCTATGACTTCGTCCTTGCCCCGCCGGCCCCCGTGCTGGCGGTCGCGCACCGCGAAGGACGTGTTTTCGATGGTACGCTGACAATCGACGGCGCCGAACAGCCCGGCGGAAGCGCATTGTGCTGGGCGGGTCTCGCGACCTATCCGGGCCTCCCATCCACCGTCCTGCCTGTGGGCGAAAGCGCTGGCCTGCCTTGCGGTATGCAGGTGGTCGGGCGCAGATGGGGTGATCTCGACTGCATCGCCGCGGCCGAGGAAATGGGCGCGATACTGCACGGCTAGGGAGCCATCGACGAATGCGAACACAGCGTGCCATGCAAAGCCTGGCGAAATGGCATGTCTGGCTCGGCTGGCTGGTCGGCGTGCCGATCCTGATGTGGACCGTGACCGGACTGGTGATGGTCGCCAAACCGATCGAGGAAGTGCGCGGCACGCATTTGCGCAAACAGGTGCCCGAAACCGCGCTGCCTGCCGACACGCAGATTGCGGTTTCGCTCCCTGCTGCCAACACGCGGCCGGTGCGCTCGGTCACGACGCAGGTCGAGCGCGGCGAAACCATCACGCGCATTGCCTATATGGACGGCACCAGCGCACGGTACCGCGCCGATGGCAGCGCGCTGGGCCCGCTCTCCGAGCTTGAAGCGCGACTGATCGCTGCCGACGGCGTGATCGGGGGTGACCACGTGATCTCGACCACGCAATATGCGGCCGCGGACGTCCCGTTCGATTTCCGCCGTCCGCTGCCGGTCTGGCAGGTCGCGCTGGCCGATGGTACGCATGTCTATATCGGCACCGAAACCGGCCAGATCGAGGCGGTCCGCACCCGCTGGTGGCGCCTGTTCGACTTCATGTGGGGACTGCACATCATGGATCTGCAGACGCGCGAGGACACGCATCATCCCGTGCTGGTATTCTTCGCAGCGCTCGCGGGGATCGGGGCGATGTTTGGCTGCATCCTGATGTTCCGGCGACGCCGGGCGCGGACGAGCGTCCCGTGAACAGCGAAGTCCTCACTCCCCTGCTCAACTGGCTCGACCTCGCGGGGGTTGCGATCTTCGCGCTCACCGGCGCGCTGGTGGCCGCGAAAGAGCGGCAGACCTTCGTGACGCTGGGCTTCTTCTCGCTCGTCACCGGGGTCGGCGGCGGGACGATACGTGATTTGCTGATCGGCGCGCCGGTATTCTGGATCCAGGATGCGCGTGTCCCGGTGGTCTGCCTCGCGGTTGCACTGTTCGCGTGGTTCACGCCGACGCGCTGGTGGGAAGGACGCTTCCTGTCGATCGCCGACGGGCTCGGCCTCGCCGCCTACGCGGTGCTGGGCGCAGCAAAGGCGATCGAATACGGCCTGCCGCCGGTTTCGGCCGCCTTCATGGGGATCATAACCGGATGCGTTGGCGGGATCATCCGCGACGTGCTCGCGGGTCGCCCGTCCATCCTCATGCGGCCCGAGCTATATGTGACCGCCGCTGCGCTGTCGGCCAGCGTCACCGTGCTGGGTGACCTGGCCGGGATCAGGCGCGAATGGGTGTGGATTGCCGCAACAACAGCGGGATACGGCCTGCGACTGGCCGCGATCCGCTGGAACCTCGCGCTGCCGGCCTACGGACGCGACTAGCCGCCCGCGCTGCGATAGCCCATCCCATATTCCAGATCACCGTCGACCGCGGCTTCCTCGCCCGGAAGCGGACCGCCGGGGTAGGCCGGCTGCGGCGCATCGCTGCGTGCACGGGCCGCAGCATAGACATCGTCGCCATGCTGGCGATCCGCCTGCTGGCCATCGACCTGCGCGACATAGCCATAATCGTCTTCTCCGCCGGTCTCGTAGCGCGCCGATCCGGCACCATAATCGATCGCGTCGATCCGGCCGTCGGCGCCGATAGAACAGGTGAACGCCTGTCCATCGTAAAGTCGACCGACCACGGTCCAGCCCTGTGCGTCGCGATTGACCGAATCGACGGTGTCGACGCGCACGTCGCGTTCGATCGATTCGACGCACATCGAAGCCGCGCGATCCAGGCCGCGGGCGCCGTCATAGCGCGCATCCTGCCTGTACGGTTCGCGATAGCGCGCATCGCGCGGCGGGTAGCGGTCGTCCGATTTCTTTGCCGCGCTCGCCACGGCGGCAATCCCGCCGAGGATCAATATGCCGGCGATCACATCGCCCGCATCGACCCCGCGGTGGCGGCGATGGCGATACCGGCGATAGCCTTCGGCATCATCGTCGCCCGGAGCCCAGGCGGGCGCGGCAACCATGGCGGAAGGCGAGGCAGGAACGGCAATATCGGCGGCCTGCGCAGGCACTGCGGTCAGTGAAGCCGCGGCCAGCAGCGCAGGTAGCGTGGAAATGGATTTCGTGAACGGCATGGTCCGATACCCCCTTGGGGCGCGCCCCCACCACGACGCGCGATTACTTGTGGCATGATAATGGGCGGCCCAGGCTATACCAAGCCTGAACCGCCCGTGGTGGACAGTGCCAGCGATCAGCGCAGGCCGCGGATCCCGCTGTAATTCACATCCGCAACGCGGCCGCGCTCGATATAGCAGGTGAACTTGCCACTATCGCGGCTGCGGTCGTTGTAGCGACGGTCGTAGCGCGAATTGCGATAGCCACGCTGTCCGTCGACCACCATCCTGCCCTTCACGCGCCAGCCATAGCGGGTGTCGTCGACGTCACGGATATCGGTCACCTGCGCGTAGCGGTAGCCGTAGCGGCGGGCATCGGTTTGCGCGGCGGCGACGCAGCGCTCGACGGCGCCACGCGGGTTTCCGCGGCGGGCATAGGCGTTGCGGCGGTAGTCATTGCCATCGCGGTAATAACGCCCGTCACGATAGTAACGGCCGCCGCGATAATGGTCGCGATCCTTGCTCGCCGCACTGGCGATCGCCGCAATACCACCGATGATCACTGCGCCGGCGATTACCTCGCCAACCGAAATGCCATCGTCGCCGCGGTCGCGGGCCTGTGCGGGGGTTGCGCCTGCCAGCGCCATCGCGCCGACGGCAGCCGTTGCGATCCCACCCTTCGCGAAGCTCTTCGTAAATTGTTGCATGTCGAGGTCCTCCTCATCGGAACCGCGGCGGGACTGCCCCGGCTGTGAGGATTGATCTAGACGATACGCAGTGTGGTGAGGCTGAACCCTCGCGACAGCGATTGTTCAGCTTTCGTCGCCAAAACCTGAACGCACTATTCGTCCAGCGATGCGATCACATCACGGGCAAAGCCAGCGATGTCGAAGCGCTGCCCTGCAGGATCTTCCCCGCGACGCACGATGACCAGATCGAGGCTGGGTACGATCACGATATGCTGTCCGCGATTGCCCATGGCGGCAAAGGCATCGGCAGGCACCCCGGGCGTGTCGTTGAGCAACCAGAACCCGGCACCATAGCCGAAGGGCCCTTCCGGCTGCGGCCCGGCAGGCGAAGAAACATATTGTACCCACCCTTCGGGCAGGACGCGCTCACCCGAAGCCAGCACACCATCGTCGAGGTAGAGCTGGCCGAGCCTCGCGAGGTCGCGCGCGGTCGACCAGACCTGGCTCGAGAGGATGTAGTCTCCACGCCAGTCGGTCTCGGCGACGGTATCGTGCATTCCCAGACGGGCGAAGAATTCAGCGGGCGATTGCGTTTCGAACGAAGGTTCCACGGCCTCGACCGCAGCCAGCGTGTCGTTGTTGGCGTAGCGGAACACGCTGCCCGGCGCATGGATCAGCGGCCAGTGCAGCGCCGTTTCCGCGACGCTCGACCCGCCGTAGTAGAGCGGATCGGTGCGGTTCCCCGCTGTATCCGAATACCGGCCCGAAGCCATACGCAAAAGGTGGTCGATGGTGATCGTGCGGCGACGGTCGTTCGGAGCCGAGCCAAGTCCGGCGCTGCGCCCTACCTGGGCGTGCCCCTCCAGCACCGCCGCACCGACCAGCGTCGCAGCGATGCTCTTGGCGACCGACCATGTGCGCTGCGGCACGGCCGGCCCGAAACCGGGCGCATAGCGCTCACCCAGAACGGTGCCGCCGCGCTGAACGAGCACGGCGGTGGTGCGCGTTCCGTTGCCATGCGTCTCGCCGAAGGCACGCTCGACGCTTCCGGACAGCGCGCCTGCGGGTTCTACCGGGTCGCCGTGCTCCACGTTGATCCGGGGCCGCTTCGTGCGGATGGGATGCGGCGCACCGCCAATCGGCAACTGCGAACAACCGCGGCGGGAATCGTGCGCCGCGATGCGGGGCGGCATATCGCCCGCCCACTCGACGACCACCTGCCGGATCTCGCCATCGCTGTCGCGATCGATCGTATAGGGCAGGTCGTGGACCACTGCGTCGAGTGGGCTCTGGATCCCTGTCAGTTCCCACGCCGCGACGCTCTCGGGCGTCCGCGTCGTGCCGTTTCGCTCGGCATTGGCGATCGCGCTACACAGGAACAACGCCTTGTAGCCTGCCGCCAACGCGCGGTCATAGCGCGCAGAAATATCGTCCTGAGTGGTCGATTGGGCGGCGAGCGGCGCGGCGGCCAGCAGCGCTGCGGCGGCGAAAGCATGTCTCATCATGCGCGCCTTGTGACACGCCTTTCGCATCATGCAAACAAAAGGGGCCGGACAGTTTCCCGTCCGGCCCCGCTTGTCTTGCTTCGCTGAGCTTACGCTTCTTCGAAATCGACCTCTTCGTTGAGCACCGGGCCCGAATCCTGGCCCTTGGCGTCTTCGTCGCGGTCGACCAGTTCGATGACAGCCATCTGCGCGGCGTCGCTGCCGCGATAGCCAGCCTTGATCACGCGGGTGTAACCGCCTTCACGATCCGCGTAACGCTCGGCCAGGACGTCGAACAGCTTTTTAAGCTGGGTTTCGTCCTGCAGGCGGCTCATGGCCAGACGGCGGTTCGACAGGCCGCCACGCTTCGCCAGCGTGATCAGCTTCTCGATGTAGGGCCGCATTTCCTTCGCCTTGGGCAGCGTAGTCATGATTTGCTCGTGCTTGATCAGCGCGGCAGCCATGTTGCGGAACATCGCATTGCGGTGGCCGGTCTTGCGCTGAAGCTTACGGCCGGAAATCTTGTGACGCATTGTAAATCATCCTTCGTTCGTAAGGGGCCCGTTCTAGGTAGCCCGGTACGGGCCGGAATTGCGGGTCCGGCCCATTCCCGTATGCGAGGTCTTAGCCCAGCAGCTCCTGTTCGAGCTTCTTGGCCATTTCCTCGATGTTCTCAGGCGGCCATCCGGGGATGTCCATGCCCAGGCGCAGACCCATCGACGACAGCACTTCCTTGATTTCGTTCAAGGACTTGCGGCCGAAGTTCGGCGTACGCAGCATCTCGGCTTCGGTCTTCTGAACCAGGTCGCCGATGTAGATGATGTTGTCGTTCTTGAGGCAGTTCGCCGAACGGACCGACAGTTCCAGCTCGTCGACCTTCTTGAGCAGGTAACGGTTGAGCTGGTTGGTGTCGCTTTCCTGCGGCTCTGCGGCCTGGCCGATCATGGCCGAGGTCGGCTGCGGAATGCCGTCTTCGAAGTGGACGAACAGCGTAAGCTGGTCCTGGAGGATGCGCGCGGCATAGGCCACGGCGTCTTCCGGGGTGACGGTGCCGTCGGTTTCGATGGTCAGCGAGAGCTTGTCGTAATCGAGTTCCTGCCCGACGCGGGCGTTCTCGACCTTGTAGCTCACCTGGCGAACCGGCGAATACAGCGAGTCGACCGGAATGAGACCGATCGGCGCATCGGCCGGACGGTTCATCACGGCAGGGCGGTAACCCTTGCCGGTGTCCGCGGTCAGTTCCATGTTCAGCGTCGCGCCGTCATCGAGATGGCAGATCACGAGATCCTTGTTCATCACCTCGATGTCGCCCGAAACGGCGATGTCGCCCGCGGTGACTTCACCCGGGCCCGTAGCCGAAAGCTGCAGGCGCTTCATGCCTTCGCCTTCCATCTTCAGCGCGATCTGCTTCACGTTGAGGACGATGTCGGTCACGTCTTCGCGCACGCCGGCAAGCGAGCTGAATTCGTGGAGGACGTTTTCGATCTTGATCGAGGTGATCGCGGCGCCCTGCAGCGAGCTGAGCAGCACGCGACGCAGCGCATTGCCGAGCGTCAGGCCGAAGCCCCGCTCGAGCGGTTCGGCCACGAAGGTCGCCTTGCGGGCCTTGTCGCCGGAATCCTTGATATCAAGGACATTGGGTTTCTTGAGTTCCTGCCAGTTCTTGATGTTGACGGACATTGAAATCCCCTGGTTCGGATGCGGGCAGGACCGGCGCTCTTGATCAGAGCGTCCGGTCCGTGAGGGTGTGTCGGCGGCCCGCTAGCGAGCCGCCAGGCAGGTACGGATCAGACGCGACGACGCTTGGAAGGACGGACCCCGTTGTGCGGGATCGGCGTCACGTCGCGGATCGAAGTGATGGTGAAGCCCACCGCAGCCAGACCGCGCAGCGCGCTCTCGCGGCCCGAGCCCGGGCCCTTCACTTCGACCTCAAGGGTGCGCACGCCGTGCTCTGCAGCCTTGCGGCCCGCGTCGTCGGCGGCGACCTGCGCAGCATAGGGAGTCGACTTGCGGCTGCCCTTGAAGCCCATCATGCCGGCGCTGGACCAGCTGATCGCATTGCCCTGCGCGTCGGTGATGGTGATCATCGTGTTGTTGAAGCTGGCGTTGATGTGCGCGACGCCGCTCGAAATGTTCTTTTTGTCGCGGCGCCTTACGCGGCCGGGTTCGCGTGCCATGATATGTCTTCCTTACAGTCTATCAAGAAGGGAAAAGCGTTTCGGTCGAACCGAAAGCTTACTTCTTCTTGCCGGCGATCGGCTTGGCCTTGCCCTTGCGGGTGCGGGCGTTGGTGTGAGTGCGCTGGCCGCGAACGGGCAGACCGGCACGGTGACGCAGGCCGCGGTAGGACTTGAGGTCCATCAGCCGCTTGATGTTCATCGCGGTTTCGCGACGAAGGTCGCCTTCCACGGTGAAATCCGCATCGATCGTTTCGCGGATGCGGAGGACTTCCTCGTCGGAAAGGTCCTGCACGCGACGCGCGTGATCGATGCCGAGCTTGTCGGCGATCTCAACGGCCTTCGTGCGGCCGATACCGTGAATATAGGTGAGCGCGATGATAACGCGCTTGTTGGTGGGGATGTTTACCCCGGCAATACGAGCCACTTACTTCTCCATGCTCCACAGGTGCCGGAATGGTCCGGCGGTCCTATCTCATCGCTCATTCATCGAGATTTGCGGTACCTACTGGCACAAAGACCCGGGAAGAGGCAGATAAGGCTGCCGCCTGCCGGACTCACCGCAATGTCGAATGAACCGCGCGCTTAGGGGGATTCGCCCGCGGCGTCAACCGCTCGCGCGCGCAGATGGAACGAGGCCGCCCGCAAGGGGCGGCGACGTCATCTGATGGTGCGATTGTAGCGCTTGCGCGGGCAAAGGTCAAAACCCTTACATGACCCCGAAGGCGAGCATGGCATCGGCGACCTTCTTGAAGCCGGCGATGTTCGCACCGCGCACGTAATCGACATAATCGCCCTGTTTGCCGTATTCGACGCATTGCTCGTGAATGCCCTCCATCAGCTCGGTCAGCATCTGGCCGAGCCGGTCGTGGTTCCAGCTGATGCGTTCGGCATTCTGGCTCATCTCCAGACCCGAGACCGCAACCCCGCCCGCATTGGCGGCCTTCCCGGGGCCATACATGAGCTGCGCGTCATGGAAGACCTTCACCCCGTCGAGCGTGGTCGGCATATTGGCGCCCTCGGCCACGGCGATGCAGCCATTGGCCACCAGCGCGCGGGCCTCCTCCTCGTTCAGCTCGTTCTGCGTTGCACAGGGTAGTGCGAGGTCGCATTCCACGTCCCAGGGGCGCTTGCCCTCGTGGAAACTGGCATTGGTGAAATGGTCGGCATACTCGCTGATGCGTCCGCGGCGCTCGTTCTTGAGCCGCTTGACCCAGTCGATCTTTTCCTGGTCGATGCCATCGGGATCGTGGATGAACCCGCCGCTGTCCGATAGCGTCAGCACCTTTCCGCCCAGCTGGAGAATCTTCTCCGCCGCATGCGTGGCGACATTGCCCGAACCGGAGATGACCGCGGCCTTGCCTTCGACATCCTGCCCGGCATGCTTGAGCATGTTCTGCATGAAGTAAACCGCGCCATATCCGGTCGCCTCGGGGCGCATCTTCGAACCGCCATATTCGGTGCCCTTGCCGGTCAGCACGCCTTCCCAGCGATTGGTGATGCGCTTGTACTGGCCGAACATGTAGCCGATCTCGCGGCTGCCGACGCCGATGTCGCCTGCGGGAACGTCGGTATCGGGGCCGATATGCCGCTGCAATTCAGTCATGAAGCTCTGGCAGAACCGCATCACCTCGCTGTCGCTCTTGCCCTTGGGGTTGAAGTTCGCGCCACCCTTGCCGCCGCCCATCGGCAAGCCTGTCAGCGAGTTCTTGAAGGTCTGCTCGAATGCGAGGAACTTGAGCACGCTTTCGTTCACGGTGGGGTGAAAGCGGATGCCGCCCTTGTAGGGGCCGATCGCATTGTTGTTCTGTACGCGCCAGCCACGCTGGACCCGGATGCAGTGATTGTCGTCTTCCCAGCACACGCGGAAGCTGACGATGCGGTCAGGCTCGGCGATCCGGCGCAGGATCTGCGCCTCGTGATATTCTTCCTTGTCTTCGATGAAGTCGAAGACGTCCTGCGCCACCTCCTGGACAGCCTGGACGAATTCGTCCTGCCCCGGATTGCGCTTCTTCACCCCTTCCATGAAGGTCGGAAGATCCACGTGCCTGTCGTAAACGGATGCCATGTCGCAATTCCCCCCTTGTGCTCGAATGAGCCGGTAGATTGTCGCAACCCCGGCGCCCGTTGTGGTCGGGCACTCTGCGGATTAACTATTCCTTGCTGCCCAAGGCGTCGATCTGCGCCTCGATGCTGCTATCCTCGGCGACAGGCTGGTCCGCTGTCGCCGGTTCTTCCTCCGCGCCGTCGTCGAGCCCCCCGAGGTGATCGCGCAGGCCAGCGAGTTGCTGGCTCATCACCGCATCGACTGCCTTGGCGATGGTATCCACCTCGTAGCGCATGTAGCCGCCAACGACATATTCCCAGCGAATGCGCGTGCCCTCGTCCACTTCCTCGAGCGTGATCGTCAGCACACCTGTGCCGGGTTCACCCTGCAGCGGGCCGAGGCCGCCGCGCATGCGAAGGTTCTTGAGCGGATAGGCCTGAATCACCTGCATGTGCTGGACGCTGCCGTCGAGCGAGAAACCGTCTTCGCGATCCTCGCCCGGCACGCGTTCGCAGAAACAGCCACCGGCCTGGGGAGTCAGCGTCATATTCGCGGCGTCGGCGGACCAGGTGTGCGCATCGTTCCACCACTGGCCAGGGCGAATCAGCGCGAGCCACGTTTCCATGGGGCTGGCCGCAACTTCGGCCATGTCTTGGGTCACGAAACCCTGCGAACTGGTTTCGACGACTTCGGCCGCTGCCGGCGCCGCAGCGCCGAGTGCAGCTGCGGCCAGGATCGTATAGGCAAACCGCATGGGACCTCCCTCCCCTTGATCGGGAAAGGTCCTAGGACAAACCGGCGGGCTTTGAAACCCGCCCGAACTGTCAGCGGGTCAGAACCGCGTCAATTGCGCTGGTAACATCCTCGATCGAGGCCATGCCGTCGACGCGGCTGACGATCCCGCGCTCTTCGTATCCGGGCAGGATCGGCGCCGTCTTGCCGCGATATTCCTGCATCCGCTTGCGTACGGTTTCCTCATTGTCGTCGGGACGCCGCTTGAATTCGGTCGATCCGCACTTGTCGCACACACCGGCCTCGGCCGGCTGTTTGAACACGTCGTGATAGCCCTCACCGCAATTGGCGCAGGTGTAGCGACCCGTAATCCGCTCGACGAGCGCGTCCTCGTTGACATGCAGTTCGATCACGTGGTCGAGCTTGCGGCCGTGCTTGGCAAGAATGTCGTCGAGCTGGTCGGCCTGCGCCGCAGTGCGCGGATAACCATCGAAGATCGCGCCGATATCGGGGCCCATGTCGGCCAGCTTGGCGTCGATCATGGCCGAGACGATCTCGTCCGAGACGAGCCCGCCCGTATCCATGATGTCGGCGACCTTGCGCCCCAGTTCGGTATCGGCCTTGCGCGTTTCGCGCAGCATGTCGCCGGTCGAAAGCTGGCGCATCCCGTGATGTTCGACGAGGCGCTGGGCCTGCGTCCCCTTACCGGCGCCCGGAGGGCCCAGGAGGATAATATCCATTGCGTAAAGTCCCCTTCGCCCGTGCTGTGCCTTAACGCAGGCGTCCCTTCAACTTCGCTTTCTTGATCAGGTCGCCATACTGGTGCGCCAGCAGGTGCGACTGGATCTGGCTGATGGTGTCGACCGTAACGTTCACCACGATCAGCAGGCTGGTGCCGCCAAGGAACAGCGGGACGCCGGTCTGCGCGATCATGTATTCGGGCAGCACGCAGACGATGGTCAGGTAGATCGCTCCGATCACCGTGATGCGTGTCAGCACGTAATCGAGATATTCCTCGGTCCGCTTGCCCGGACGGATGCCGGGAATGAAGCCGCCGTTCTTCTTCAGATTGTCCGCGGTTTCCTCGGGATTGAAGACGATCGCGGTGTAGAAGAAGCAGAAGAAGATGATACCGATCGCATAGAGCGTCATGTACAGCGGCTGCCCGTGCTGCAGGTATTGCAGCGTGCTCTGCAGCACCCCGCCAGCAGCACTGTCGGTGTCGACCGAATTGCCGGCAAATTGCGTGATCGTAAGCGGCAGCAGCAGCAGCGAACTGGCGAAGATCGGCGGGATCACACCTGCGGTGTTGAGCTTGAGCGGCAGGTGCGAACGATCCGCCTGCATCATGCCGCGCTGCGTCGCGCGCTTGGGATACTGAATCAGCAGTCGACGCTGCGCGCGCTCCATGAAGCAGATGCCGAGGATCAGCGCGACGACCATGACGATCAGGCCGACGATGATGCCGGTCGGGATCGAGCCTTCCGAATACCCTTGGCCGAGGTTCGAAACGAAGGTCGGGAATTGCGCGACAATGCCCGCCATGATGATCAGCGAAACGCCGTTGCCGATCCCGCGACTGGTGATCTGCTCGCCCAGCCACAGCAGGAACATGGTCCCGCCGACGAGGCTGATGACCGCGCCGACGCGGAACATGACGCCGGGTTCGACCACTGCCTGCATTCCGCTCTGCGCGCCGAAACTCTCCAGGCCGGAAGCAAGGAACCAACCCTGGATCGCGCACAGGAAGACCGTGCCGTAACGGGTGTACTGGTTGAGCTTCTGCCGCCCGACAGTGCCCTCTTTCTTGAGTGCGGCCAGCGTAGGGTGCAGCGCCGCGGCCAACTGCACGACGATCGAGGCGGTAATATAGGGCATGACGCCGAGCGCGATGAGGCTCATGCGCTCAAGGCTGCCGCCCGAGAAGGTGTTGAACAGGTCGAGGATACCGCCGCGCGTCTGATCGTAGAGATCGCTCAGGATCAGCGGGTTCACGCCGGGCAGCGGAACGAAGCTGAGAAAGCGGAACACGATCAGGGCCCCGATGGTGAACCAGATACGGTTCTTCAGCTCGGTAGCCTTGGAGAAGTTTGCGAGGCTCATATTGCTCGCGATATTGTCGGCGCGTGATGCCATGAGAATCTGTTCAATCCTGAATTGGCGCCGGTCCCTCCCGGCACAGGAAGGCTAGATAGGAAGCGGGGAGCGGAATGTCGAACCCCGCTCCCCGAATTATCCGCTTACTTTGCCTTGGCAGCCTTGTTGGCTTCGGCGCGAGCAGCCTTCTTTTCGTGCTCGGGCTTATCGGCAGCGATCACTTCGACCTTGCCGCCGGCCTTTTCGACCGCTTCGATCGCGCCCTTCGAGGCACCGGCGACCTTGAAGCTGACCTTGGCCTTGAGTTCGCCCTTACCGAGCAGACGCACGCCGTCCTTACCACCGCGCGCGAGGCCGGCAGCCTTCAGCGCTTCATGATCGACGACCTTCGAACCGTCGAGCTTCTTGGCGTCGATGAACTTCTGGACCATGCCGATGTTCACTTCCGCGTAGTCCTTGCCGAACGGATTGTTGAAGCCGCGCTTCGGCAGGCGCATGTGCAGCGGCATCTGGCCGCCTTCGAAGCCCTTGATGGCAACGCCCGAACGGCTCTTCTGACCCTTCTGGCCGCGGCCGCCGGTCTTGCCCTTGCCCGAGCCGATGCCCCGGCCGATGCGGATCCGGCTCTTGCGTGCGCCGTCGTTGTCGCGGATATCATTCAGTTTCATAGTGCACTCGCTTTCGCTTTCTAAAGCCCCGTTGCGGGGTTCGCGCTGTTGGGAAGGGGGCGCCGATAGTCGGTTTGACCATACTTGTCGACCCCGAATCCGGTAGGCCGAACGTGTGGCAGTATTTGGGCGGATGTTAGATCGTGGACAAGAGAGGGGTGCTTCGCGGCGGCGAGTGGTCAGCGCACACGGATAAATCGCATGGCGCTCGTCACTGGATCTTTGCCGGGGGCATGCTGACGCTGCTCGCGATCGTCACCCGGATGGCAACCTACGGCCATCCCGATCTGCATGTCGATGAAGCATTCTACTTCGCCGCGGGCGTCGAAGTGGCCCAGGGCGCGGTACCATTCGTTGACGTGTGGGATCGCAAACCACCCGGGCATTTCATGCTCTTTGCCGCCCTCGCGATGATCTCGAACTGCTTCGTTACCTACCAGATTGCCGCCACTCTGTTCGCAGCCGCCACTGCGATCGCCATCTACACCATTGCGCGTCGCCTCGTTTCAGCGTGGCAAGCCTCGCTCGGTGGGGTCATCTACCTGCTTTCGATTTGCCTGTTTCACGGCCAAGGCGGGCAAAGCCCGATCTTCTACAATTTGTTCATGGCATCCGCCGCCGCCGCACTATTAGCCGCATCCCCCGCGTTTCACAGCCGACGCGGGCAGGCCTTGGTGGCGACGGCGATGCTGCTTGCCGGAATCGCGATCACGATCAAGACGACCGCAGTCTTCGAGGCGATATGGTTCGGTATCTTCGCCGCGCTGCTGCAAATCCGCTCTAGCGGGTTGGGAGCCGTGTCGCTCCGTCGCATAATTGGCTGGATTGTTTTGGGCGCACTGCCCACCTTGCTCTTCGCAGCGTGGTACGCAGCCAGCGGCTATTGGGATGAATACTGGACGGCGATGGTATTATCCAACCTGCGCAAGCCGGTCGAAGCAACCGGAAACCTGAGTCGCCTCGCCATTCTGGTCATGATGCTTCTCCCGCTGCTCGCGGCGAGCTCAGTGGCTATGGTTCGGATCGCCGGACTGGAGAAGGGATTCTTTGCCGGCTGGCTGGCGGCAGCCGTCATCGGTTTCGTGTCGGTGCCAGCCTTCTACCTGCATTACACGCTGCCACTTCTGGTGCCGCTGTGCGCATTGACGCCTGTAGCTCTTGGCCTTCCCAGACTTGGCGCGACTCTCCTTGGAACCGCGGCCGTCACGCCCGCTCTTTTCTATTCATTCTTCGATTTCGCCGATACACGCAAAGCGCAAGCGGCGATGACCGTATTACTCGAAGCCGTCGAACGCAGTGAGGGCGACGGCCCGGTACTGATCTATCACGGCCCACCCCTGCTCTACACTTTGAGTGGTACGAAATTCCCGACCGCTCTGGCCTTCCCCAATCACCTCCACAGCGCGGCAGAACGCAACGTCAGCCATATCGACACGCTGTCAGAAGTTCGCCGATTGCTCGCACTCGATCCCGCCACGATCGTCGACCGCAAAACAGCAGCGACCAATACCCAGACCGCCGCACTGGTTCGATCCTATGCGCGCGAAAACTGCCGCGTTCTAGCGTCCGAACCGATGATGAAGGGATGGGATATCGAAGTCGTCGTTCATGGCGACTGCAAAGCGCCCGCGCCGAAATAGAAAAGGCCGGGCTGCGCTGGTGCGCGGCCCGGCCCTTGCTGTTCTATGGCAGTGATCGATTAATCGACCACGGTCACCAGATGCGGGATCTTGGCAATCGCGCCACGCACCTCGGGGGTGTCCTGACGTTCGACCACCTTCTGCATCTTGCCGAGGCCCAGGCCGATCAGAATCTTCTTCTGACTTTCCGGACGACGGATCGGCGAACCGATCTGCTTGATCTTGATGGTTTTCGCTTTGGCCATCGATCTTACTCCGCGATAGCGGCGGCGTCGGCTTCAGCCTCGGCCTCCGAAGCGCCACCCCGGCCAAGCAGGTCGGAGACCTTCTTGCCGCGACGCTGTGCCACCGACTTCGGCGAAGTCTGGTTGGTCAGCGCGTCGAAGGTTGCGCGGATCATGTTGTAGGGATTCGAGGTGCCGACCGACTTGGTCACCACGTCGGCAACGCCGAGGCTCTCGAACACGGCACGCATCGGACCACCGGCGATGATGCCGGTACCCGGAGGCGCGGTGCGCACGGTGACCTTGCCGGCACCGAAGTGGCCCTTGCCGTCGTGATGGAGGGTGCGGCCCTCCTTCAGCGGGACACGGACCATCTTCTTGCGCGCAGCGGCAGTTGCCTTGCTGATCGCCTCGGGCACTTCGCGGGCCTTGCCCTTGCCGAAGCCGACACGGCCCTGGCCGTCACCGACAACCACGAGTGCAGCGAAACCGAAGCGCTTACCGCCCTTCACCGTTTTGCTGACGCGGTTGATGTGGACGAGCTTCTCGATGATGCCGTCGTCTTCTTCCTCGCGACGGTTGCCACGACGGTT
>ENA-ORDI01000807-ORDI01000807.1-marine-metagenome-genome-assembly--contig:-NODE-807-length-19446-cov-3.889153_pt1 | contig 19446 bp, 21 predicted proteins | sample MGYA00248628_ERZ508525 | MGnify/ENA primary metagenome ERZ508525 (study PRJEB26195, sample SAMN05422138) | marine metagenome | isolation source: East of Porto Seguro, South Atlantic Ocean | place... | reverse complement strand
CCCCCGCCTGAGTTGATAGCGTCAAGCCTGACTCCGATAGAACAGTATATGAAGAGCGCGGGCTACAAACCTGAATGGGGACAACCCCAAACAGGCGGAATCCTGCGATACGGCGCTTCCCACGTCTTCAACGGCCACGACCCTAACTATGGACACAGCTTTGAAGGACCTCAGTTCCTGCCCACTTACAACGCTCTATTGCGTTTTGACACATGGCAGGGGCTAGCAGGCCCGATTGAAGGCGACTTGGCCGAAACGTGGAGCCTCTCTGCTGACGGTCTATCTGTGACCTTCTCTCTGAGGGAAGGGGTCAAGTTCCAAGACAATCCAAACCTGCCTGCGTCGGTAGCCGCTAAAGTCTCTGGTGACGAATTCACTTGTGAAGACGCCTTGGCAAGCCTTGAGTTTGCCATCAACCCAGCAGAGGTGTTTTTCGATGTTGGCGGCTTTGCCCACACCGGCCCGCGGTCGGGACTTGGCCATCTGAGCGCCACGTCCTGCCCGGATGGCCCCCTAGGGTACACATTCAAGGCAGACTTTAGTGAGCCCCTTGCGCGGACGGTCACGATGTTCGCCGGCGCCAGAGGAATGCCTCACAACATGGATAAGGACTACCTTGATTGGCTCGCTGCCGAGTGCACCGACTGCTTGCATACGACTACCCCCGAGACATACTTGTACGGCACTGGAACCGGCGCGTTCGTCCCAGTGGAGTTCCAGGTTGACATCGAGACCAAGGTTAGGCGCAACCCCACTTACTGGCGAGAAGGTTTGCCGCTTTTAGATGGCATGGACCAGTTCATCATTACCGATGGCACGACCCGGTTCACCGCCCTGCTAACGGGCCAGATTGACTACTTCGGTGAGGGAAGCGCTTCTCTGCTGGCCGGACAGGTCGAGCAGGTCCAGAAGAGCTTCAGCGACACGATACACATCAACCCGGCGCTCCACTCTTGGGGCAAGGGCATTCAGATCAACCAAAACCGCCCGCCGTTTGATAATGTGAACGTCAGGAAGGCTTTGCACCTAGCCATGGACCGAGACCAATGGATTGACTTCACCCAGGCCGGCACCCAGGTCGCTGCCAAGCGGCCCACAAACTGGATGCCCCCTGGAACGATCTGGGCGTTGCCAGATGAAGAGATAATGGCATTGCCTGGCTGGCGCCGAGGACAAGGCAAAATAGATGACATCGCCGAAGCCAACCGCCTGCTCGATGAGGCGTTGGGCAAAGACGTCCGATTTAGCATCGCTTGCATGGCCCAGGCTTCTCAGATGTACATCGACGGCTGCCTGTTCTTCAAAGACCAGATGGAGAAGAACGTGAACGTTGAGGTCACCTCTGACTTTGTGGAATCAGCAGTTCAAGGTGAAAGAGGCAGGGCTGAGCAGTACGATGTGCACTACGGCTCCAAGGTAACAACCAACGTCGGTGACCCGGATGACTATTACATGCTCTCGGCGGTCCCAGAGTTCGAGAGTTGGTACTACAAGAACACCGGCGCATTCAATTCCAGCAATGATCTGGCTGTTGAGATAGAAGCAATGGTGCGAGCTCAGTCTAAAGAGCTGGATGTCGCCAAGCGCAGGGATATGGTGTGGGAGATCGAACGCAAGCTAGCCACAGAGGCGTTCTTCCAGATTCCGTACCCCTGGACCTTTATTTTCCCCGCATGGTCGAAGGACGTTCGAGGCTGGACCCTCGGTCCATTCCCGTCCCAGATCAAGTGGGCACAGTTCGAGAGGACCTGGCTCGCTAGGTAGACTCTTCTTAGCAGAGATCGAATAATGGGCGTTCCTGGAATATATTCCAGGAACGCCCAAGGTCCATCGTTAAGAATTCGCGGCGCCAACTACGTCACGATATCAAATGGTGTTCCATCGCCTCAGTGCAAAATGAAAACATTGTAAAAACTGAGGTGGCGTGTAGTATCAACGCTTTCGTCGTTGATATTCGTGTTTAGGGAGACCGTCAGGCCATAGAAGGTGAAAGTATGCAGCAGTACATAGCGCGGAGGCTCTTGTTTGGGCTGTTGACGGCAATTCTAGTGTCGTTGATGGTATTCGCCCTCATGAGAATTGCCCCAGGCGACGTGGCTCAGATGATTGCTCTCGATGCGTCGGGAGGCGAGGCGTCGTCAATCACCGAAGAGACGTTGCAACAGATACGAGAATCCTTAGGGTTGGACGACGCTCTCCATATTCAGTACATCAAGTGGGTAAGGGATTTCGCCACTGGCAACTGGGGAGAATCGTTCTTCACGGGACGGTCTGTGTTTAGCGAATTCAAGACGAAATTCCCTGTGACTCTGGAGTTAGTTATCTTATCCCAGATATTGGCTGTGCTCCTGGGGATACCTGCAGGGATCATAATGGCCCTCAAGCAAGACTCCCGGCTAGATTACATTGTGCGTATTCTTTCCTTGGCGGGCCTTTCTGTGCCTTCCTTCTGGAGCGCAACTTTGCTGCTTGTCGGTGGCGCGTACTTCCTCGGCTGGAACCCGCGCTTAGGGTATGTTTCATTCTTCGATAACCCAATAGAAAACCTGGGCCAGTTCATTTGGCCGGCCCTTATGCTTGGCTACATCAGCGCGGCCACCAAGGCCAGAATGATGCGGTCGACCATGCTTGAGGTGTTGCGCCAGGACTACATCAGGACTGCCCACGCCAAAGGGTTGGCAGCCTTTGTGGTCACCGCTCGCCACGCGTTGAAGAACGCCTTCATCCCGGTGGTAACCGTAATTGGAATCACCACGGCGTTGGCCCTCGGAGGTTCAGTTGTCATGGAGCGAATCTTCACACTGCCAGGAATAGGCAACTATATTCTGGACGGTATGTTGCGACGAGACTTCCCCGTAGTGCAGTCACTTGTCCTCGTGTTGGCTACATCAGTGATTATGGTCAACCTGTTAGTTGACCTGTCCTACGGCTGGTTGGACCCGAGGGTACGATTCCAATAAAAATTCCGCGTTAGGTGAAAGAATGACAATCGAACAGAGTGACCGAGTATCGTCCGTCCGATCCCAACCAGGGCAAGCAGTATGGAAGGCGGCCACCGGATTCATCACTCGCAAGCCTCTTGGAGCTGCAGGGGTTGTGATCATCTTCACGATGATTATTATGGCTGTCGCGACCCCGTTAATTACCTCCCATGATCCAGTCGAGTGGAATCTCACGGACAAGTTGGAAGCCCCGAGTCTGACTCATTGGCTAGGCACCGACGAGATGGGCAGGGATCTGTGGAGTCGCATTTTGATGGGCGCCAGAGTCTCCCTTTTGATAGGATTTGCGTCCGTGGCCTTCGGCTCCACCTTTGGCGGAGTTTTGGGCATAGCCAGCGGCTGGTACGGAGGCAAGTTTGACCAGGTTGTGCAACGCATAATGGACGCTCTGATGTCCATACCCGGAATTATCTTAGCGCTGGCCATAACGGCTTCGCTGGGTCAGTCGTTGTTCAATATCATTTTGGCAGTCGGCATCGTCCAGATTCCGCGAGCGAACCGAGTGGTGCGTTCCCAGGTGCTGGCCGTGAAGGAGTCGCAGTACGTGGAGGGAGCCAGAGCCATTGGCGCTAGCAACCTGCGTATCATGACATCACACATCACCCCTCAGTGCGTCGCTCCCTGGTTGATAATAGCAACAAGCGCGTTGGGAATCGCCATACTCACAGAGGCGCAACTCAGCTTCTTAGGACTTGGAGTCCAGCAACCAGAACCGTCCTGGGGCGGGATGCTTTCGGGATCGGCCAGGGACTACTTCGTCTTAGCGCCGTGGATGGCCATCTGGCCCGGCGTCGGACTATCCCTGGCGGTGTACGGCTTCAACCTCTTCGGCGACGCAGTCCGGGATGTCTTGGATCCCAGACTCCGAGGCACCTAAAAACTACGCCCTTCAGCCCAGGCCCGCCCTAGCTTAGGAATGGGGGCCAATCAAGGCAAGGTCAAACGCCAGCCCCATGTACATTCGAGCACATGGGGCTGGCGTTCATTTGCTTGAACCGCCTTTCGACTGGCCACCGCATCCGATACCGAAATATCTTTCCTAAACTGCTTGACCGGTGTCGCGCCGTGGTAAACTGCCTCTTTCACATTTGGAGTCGCTCATGGTTAGCGAACGCATACAGCGACATATCGACCGCCTGCTCAACGATGCCGACGAAGCTTTGGCTCGTTTCGACTGGGATGCTGTGGCCAGTGCGCCGAGGCCGTCCTTCGATTAGACCCTGCCAACGTCGACGCTCTCAGTTTCTTGCGTGCAGCCTACCATGACGCTGGCGCCAGTGACGCGCCTCAAACAGCCTCTCATGTGCCCAGTCCAGGCAAACTTTCGGGCGACATCCCTACGTCAATCGCCGATGGGCGCTATCAGGTGGAGAAATTCCTTGGCGAAGGCGGAAAGAAGATGGTCTATCTCCCGTGAGGCTCAAGCGATGGGTCGTCTCGGCTCTCATCCTCACAGTCCGCCACTGTTCTGAAGTGGGGAAAATGGTGCTGGACCGCTCTATTGATGTTGGCTTCATATCCAGACCGTCCGATCGCGACGAACTGGAGTCCGACTGCGCCGTAATGGACGAACTTGTGCCGATCGCCGCCAGCAATCACCGCTTGGCAAGGCGCGGCAAAGTAAATTCCGAAGAGCTCAGAAACGAGATGCTGTTCGTCCGTGAGGAAGGTTCGACCACTCGCCAGGAGACCGACCGCATGCTGCAAGAGTGCGGTCTGACCGAATCCATCGCAATGGAGGCGGCCAGCTATCAGGCCATCAAGGCGTCGGTTCTGGAGGGCGCGGGTGTCGGAATCGTCCCGCTGTCGATTCTTGACTCCAGCGAAAAGTTGGATGCCTGCGCGGCGCTGAACGCGCCTGACTTGCGTAGCTCCTGGAGCTTCACCGAATAAATCTGAAAAATCGCAAGATGACTTCGGTTCAGGAGAATTTCATGGAGATGGTTCGACCATTTGAGGCGTGGGCTTCTGGAAACTCCGTCCCCGGCCAATCATTAGCCTTCGCCTCAGATTGACGTAGCTGCTAGCTTTCAGCAATCAGCAATCAGGACACCAAATACTGAAGACTGAGAGCTGACAACTATTCGCCTCCCGCTTGACTGAGCATCGACGCCGTACTATTCTAGGCTTACCTACGAAAACAAACTCCAGATGTGGCATCCTACCGATGCCATACCAACGTCGGGAGGGACGCAGATGCAGGTTTCATCACTTCCAACCAGCCCTTCAGAGCTTCGAGGGCTAATCCGCGATAATCGACTGGTCCAACCCACCGGAGGATTCGCTCCGGGCCACGTCCAGGCGAATCTGGCGATACTCCCCAAAGAGCAAGCATTCGACTTCCTTTTGTTCTGCCAGCGAAATCCACGGCCCTGCCCATTGCTAGAGGTAATTGAAAACGGCGACGTCGAGCCTCGGATCTTCGCTCCAGGCGCGGACATACGCACCGACATCGCCAAGTACCGGGTTTATGAACACGGAAACATGGTGGCTGAGGTTAGTGACATCTCCGAGTTCTGGCGCGATGATCTGGTGACATTCCTTCTGGGGTGCAGTTTCTCCTTCGAGAACGCCTTGATGAAGGTGGGCATCCCGCTCAGGCACATCGAAAACAGCTCGAACGTGTCCATGTTCATAACTAACATCCCCACCACCGAAGCAGGACAGTTCTCAGGCCCGATGGTCGTTTCCATGAGGCCCATCCACCGAGACAAGGTCGTGCGAGCCGTCCAAGTGACGTCCCGATTCCCGGCGGTCCACGGCGCGCCCGTGCATATCGGAGACCCGGAGGCCATAGGCATCAAGGACGTAACCCAGCCTGATCTCGGAGACCCAGTGGAGTTCAAAGAGGACGAGGTTCCCGTGTTCTGGGCCTGCGGCGTGACGCCACAGGCTGTCGCCATGAACTCGAAGCCGCCTCTGATGATTACCCATTCCCCCGGCTACATGTTCATCACGGACGAGATGGACGAAGACCTGGCCGTCCTTTAGCACCAAAATAATTCACGTCGGATCAGACCGCCTGACAGGAGCATCCATTGACCATAGAGGACATCATCCTGGACCGTGATGGCCGGGGCATATCCCACCTCAGGCCCCATTTGCCTTCAGACTTCGCTACCCAGGCCGCGCAGCTAATACTGGCCAATCCGGGCACGGCGATCATCACCACCGGGTTCTACATTCTGGACGCAGGCATGGCCGAGACCGACGGTCCGCCTGGAGCCGTGGTCATCGGCAACGCCCTGGAGAAGCTTGGCTATGACGTCGTGTACGTCACCGACCGTTACGCCACTGCTCTAATGTCCACCACCGGCAGCGACAACGCGCGAGTGATCGAGTTCCCTATCGTTGATGACGATGCCAGCAAGGCTTTCGCGGATGGCATGATGAAAGAGGTGAACCCATCGGTCATTATCGCCATCGAGCGGTGCGGTTGGACCGACGAGGGCATGTATCGCAACATGCGTGGCCGCGACATAACCCCTCACAACGCCCGTATCGACCACATCTTCTCCGGCTCAACTCCGTCCGTCGGCGTGGGCGACGGCGGCAATGAGATTGGAATGGGCAACCTTGCCGAGGAAGTTCCGAAGATCGAGACCCTCGTGCGCCTGCCCTGCGTAACAACCGTCGACAAGCTGATCCTCGCCAGCGTTTCCAACTGGGGAGGCTACGGTCTCGTGGCCGCCCTGTCCGAACTCAAGGGCCAAAACCTGCTCCCTACCATCGAAGAGGACAAGGCTCTTATCCGACTGACGGTCGACCTGGGCGCAGTGGACGGTATGAGCGCCAAACAGGAGTACAAGGTCGACGGTTTCACTCTGGAAGAAAATTCCCAAGCCGTCCAGGCCCTGCACGATTACCTTGCAGAAAAGGGCATCGAAAGCTAACTCACTTCATGGAGAATTTGGAGACACACAACTCCGCCACCCGGCAATGGATCGAGCGTGTGTCAGAATGGGCGCCCACAATCGGCCAAGCACATCCTGTGCTTGGCCGATTCGCTGATCTTGGGGACCTGATCCTCACTGGCTCCACAACACTGGGAGTCGTTGACGAATACTCCGATCTCGACCTGGAGCTTGTACTTTCGGAGGATGCAGTGGCGCAGGTGGACACAGCCTCTCCCACCAGATACATCGAGTGCCATCTGGACGGAAAACCTGGGTCCGTCATCGTGGTGTCCGCCGATGCCTGGAACAACAGCGTTGGCGCATGTGACATGCCGTTGATAGCCGAGCTTCGTCGCGCCGTCATGATTACCGGAGTCCACCGGAAACGCGTCGCGGCTGATCGCTACAGCCCACAAGATCATGAATCCAGATGTCCGGTGAGCGTTCTTCTTCTACAACTACTTCGAGATGCGTTCCTTCCATCGCGGGGCGGACAACCCGATGAACCGAAACGACGCAGTGGCCGCTTATCTCAACACCGCGCAGTCCCTCCTCCACGCACTCCGGGCCTGCCTGTCAATGGAGAGCGAACCGTACCCCTACGACAAGTGGCTGTGGAGGTCGGCCCCAAAAACAGCGACGGGCCAAAAGTTGGCGCCCCACGTTGCCCGCCTCATGGATCATCTCGCCGATGACGCCTTGCGTTTCCCTGGCCCAGAATCGGACAATGCCCTCAGTCAGGATTTTCGTGAAATAAGAAGTTTGCTGATTGACTCGGCCCGTCAGACCGGAATCGACGAGCCGTGGCTGACTCGCTGGTGGGAGCATATCAACCAGGCGCGGTCAGCCACCAGCCGGGTGCGCTGGTGACATCAGTTTGAATATACTGCCCGTCCAGGGTCTGCCAACATTTGGTAACATTTCGTCATGGAAGTATTGGGAAGAGAACTGGTCGCGCCGTTCAATCAATTCTGGGACTTCTTCGCCGATGAGATTCCGGTGGACGCTGCACAGGTGTCGTCAGGGCATAGCGCAGTTTTCGGAGACCAGAGCGCAGACCTCGCAGCGCCTCACCTGCCATTGTGGATGTCTCTGCCAGACAACGATCTGGCCTATCACGTCGCCCACGAACTCACTCATCTGGTTATGGCCGAGCGCAATTACCCCAGAACCGCTCGGGGCGTCGGGTTTCCCGAAGATTCAGCCGAGGCAAGGGTAGGAGCCGACCTAGAGGAGATGGTCCTTCATCCTGCTCTAGAGAAGCTCATCGAGCCATTCGGATTCGAGAATACTTTCATTCTGGAGCGCATGGCATCGGGCGCGTTCAACGGTCTGAGGAGCGCGCCTCTTCCCGAACGAGGCACGCCCTGGTTCTTCACGTGGGCTATCAGGTTCTGCGAGCTTCAGATCGAATTGCCTCCGCGCCTGTGGGCGCCAGTTGAGTCCATTTACCAGGAGAGAACCTCGGCGGCGCGCGATCTTGGAATCGAGCTTTTCGACATTATGCAGGATGTGGACTGGGTCACAAGAGAGCAGGCGTTGGAGGCCCTGATTCGTTCGCGCGACACGCTGGGCATGCGCATCGATGACCGAATCCTCATTTTGGACCCGGCCACCGGCGACACTTTTTGAGCAAATCGCTACGCGTTGGCTTCAAGCAATTCACATTGGCACGAGAGCCGGGAGAACAGGTGAATCCTCTCCGACGGCTTGCTGCTCTCAGCCATGAACGCCGCTTCCGAGGTGTGATGGAGGTTTCCGAAGAATGCTGCGAACGCTGGCCCAGCCAAAAGCAACGCCTCGCTTCGAGTATGTATCATCACCAGAGCGACAATCGCGCCGATTCCGTCACCCAGGAGAAAGGACGCCTTGCGCCCAATACGATCGGAGACGAGACCTGCCGGAACCGCAGTAATCGCAGATGCGATGAAACCAATGGTCAGTCTGAGGCCGACGAACCTCACGTCGAACCCCTGCGCAAGAAGGCACAGATTGAACAGCACATTGAACGATCCGTGGATCATGTCCATTCCGATGACGTGCAGGACGTACAGATTGGCATTTCGGCCAAACTCGCGAGTCCGAGCTATGTAGTCCTGAACGAACGAGGCCGTCGGGTTGGAATTTGTGGTCGTTCCGTTGTGTGAGCCGTTCAATTAGCGCCTCCTAACATCAAGACATCGAGATCGTGCAAGGCTACGATGGATTGAGGATCAAGAGTTGCAGTATGTTTTCACGAACTTACATTGTGAAACTTAGAATATATTAGAATCGTTCTAAATACGGTCTCAAACGGTAATTTACTCTTGAGACAACGAGGCATCAAGTATTTCATTGCGAATTGGATTGATGAATAACCGACGTTTTCGGCGTCGACACAAGAATCAGTTGAGCGTGGTTTTCAGTGGAATCGTCCAGACACATTCTTTCAACGTTCTTAAACATTTCGAAAAAAGAGCGCTAGAATCTCCTTTCGCTGCCATTGAACGCGTGTTAGCATTTTGACCGTGTGATTTGTAGAATTTCTGGTGTAAGGGCAGCACGTTACACAGGGTTCAATCGACCGTCATTTGGTCCATGTGTCTGCGAAGTGACGTTTTAGATGAACCGGACTCCGGCCCCTTCAGAGGCGAGGGCCTGTGACAACCAGAATCAGTGGCGGCCAGCATAGAGGTCGTTCGATAAAAACTCCGACCTTTGGCGGATTGCGACCCACATCGGAGCGGGTTCGGGCGGCTGTGTTCTCGATCATCGGGCCAGACGCGGTGGAGGGCAAACGAGTCCTTGATCTGTACGCCGGAACCGGCGCTCTGGGAATCGACGCTTTAAGTCGCGGAGCCGCTTGGGCGGATTTTGTCGAACGAGACGGACGAAGGTGCAAGGCCATCAGAGGCATTCTGGCGCAACTCGCGATGGAAGGTAACGCGCGTGTCCACTCGGGACAGGTCAAAAAAGTCCTGCATCGTCTCGAGGGCCCGTACGATCTTGTGTTCGCTGACCCCCCGTATGAGTCAGGAGAGTTGATCGGCCTACTGGATGATCTAGAGTCTTTGAATTTGGTCGCAGATGAAGCGACTATCATTTTCGAGTATCGCTCCAAGGCTGAGCCTATCGAACCAACTGGCAGGTTCTCGCACATCACGGACCGGAGATACGGAGACACATTAATAACGATAATGGAGGCCTGAGCCACGGATGCCAAAGGCAGTCTATCCAGGAACATTTGATCCAGTCCACAAGGGGCACGTGGACATCGCCACCCGCGCTGCGGGTGTATTTGATGAACTGATTGTGGCGGTATATCAGACCCCGCCGACGAAGAGCCTGACTTTCACGACCGAGCAGCGCTTGGAGCTTTTCACGGAAGCTGTCGTGGATGTGCCGAACATCCGGGTCGTCCCGTTCACCGGCTTGGCGCCAACTTTCGCCAGAGAGAACGGCGCGGAGTTCATACTTCGGGGTCTGAGAGCAGGGTTCGACTTCGAGTTGGAGTTCGAGATGGCGCTCATGTGGCGAAATATCGCCCCGGACATCGACGTGGTTTGCATGATGAGCTCCTTAGAACACCAGTTCGTATACTCTAGTAGAATCAAAGAAGTAGCCCAGCTTGGAGCCAACATCGACAACTTGGTGCCAAGCAACGTAGCTGCTGCCTTGCACGAAAAGTATGGTCCGTGAACCCAACGGTTCGCATATCTCGACAAACGCTTATCTTTAATGAATGAACAAAATTGGCAGGGGCAGTTGATCCCTAAGGAGGCATAGGGTGGATTTCGAACAGGCAATTCAAGAACTTCAGACCCTTTACAACACCAGCAATCGCGTGCCGGGCTTCCGCAAAAAGGTCATGGTGGACGGAGACCGCTTCGCCGAGTTGATAGCGGCGGTCAAAGGCTCGCTGCCGGCCGACGTCCAAGAGGCGGAGGAGATCCTCAAGCAGAAGGACTCCATTCTCAACCAGGCGTACCTGGAAGCTCAACGGGTGAAAACCACTGTGGAAGAGCAGGTCACCGAGCAGATCGAGGCCGCCAAGCAGGAACACCTCTCCAAAGTGGGCGAGTCCGAGATCGTAAGGGCCGCCGAGGCTAGGGGGCAGGAGATTCGTGACGAAGCGATGGTCGAGGCTCAGGAGATTGTCCAGGATGCACAGCGGCGCGCCATCCGCTTGCAAAACGAGTCTGAATCAACCGCTACCAGCCGACGCGAAGGCGCAGACCAATACGCCCGCGAAGTGATGTTCGGCATGGAAGAACAGCTTTCGGAAATCCTGGGTCAGATCCGTCGTGGCATCGACACGCTCAGAGATCAGCCTGAGAATACGTCGTCTCCCGACATCCAGATTCCCGTTTCCTGAAGAGCCCGGTACAGAAACGGCGGGGCGATTTTGCATCGCTCCGCCGTTTTGATTCAGCTTCGGTCCTACGCTCTAGACGGGTTTCGACGCCTGGATGTTCATGCTTCGCACGGCGGCGCGCCAGCCTTCATTGCTATCCAGAGCCGTCTCCGACGCCACCTGAACGTCCACAAAGCCTGCCGTTTCCATCCTGCCCAGATAGATGTCCTTCATCTCCGCGCCTGCCAGACATGCGACCCAGTTGGCCGTGTCCTCTGCTTCCTCGTTGGGGATGTCATCCACCAGGACCATGTCAGAGATCATCATGCGTCCGCCGGGCTTCAGGATTCTGAACGCCTCCTGGAAAACCGAGTCCTTGTCAGGGGCCAGGTTTATGACGCAGTTGGATATGATAATGTCTGCCGTGTCGTTATCCAGCGTTGTGTTGTCGATCTCAGCCAGTCGGAACTCCGCGTTGGAAAGACCAAGCTTCCGAGCATTGGAGTTCGCGAGATTAACCATGTCCTGAGTCATGTCTATTCCGATGACTCGGCCCGACTCTCCGACCTCGCGCGCAGCCAGGAAGCAGTCGATTCCTCCTCCGCTTCCGAAGTCGACGACTGTCTCACCGGGACTGAGTGAAGCCAGAGCCGTCGGGTTTCCGCAGCCGGCAGAAGCCGCAATCGCCTCAATGGGCAGACCTTCCGTGTCGGTGCCAGTGTAAAGCGGCATTATGACATCGAGTTCGGCCTCTGCCCCGCAACAGCCGTCATCGCAACAGGAGGTGGCTTCCCCGGCGCTGGCTTCTCGGGCCAGGTTCCCGTAACGCTCCTTCACGACCTCTTTGATCTCCGTCTCGTTCAACTGTGTCATTCTGGAATTCTCCTTAGAATTAGATTTGTGTTTCGACTCTTTAGCAGCATTCGCCAGGAGAGCAATCAGACGATTCCGATATCGTCCCACCAGTCACGTCGCGAACTGACTCGGTGAGATACGGCAGAACACTGCCCCACACCTCGGCAGCGGCCAACAGTGCCTCTCTGCCTCTGTCGGTCAGATGGCATATCTTGCGAACCCTTCCGCCAATGGTGTCCTCGGTGCATTCGATGTAACCGTCCGCCACCATGTCCTTGATGGTGGGGTATATCATGCCGGGGGTCGGCTTGCACCACCCCTCACAGCAAGTCTCGATCTCCTTGGCTACCTCGTACCCGTACATGGGTCGTCTCGCCAGCATGTCGAGCAGCAGGTACCGCGAGACGCTTTTCTTTACCAGCATTTTCCAGTACCGAGGCTCGGTCATATCGGCGATGGTCTGCGTTGGCATATATTGCGCTCCTATATATCGTGTGCCAATATATTACGATGCTATCTATCAAAATGCAAGAAGCGCGGGCCTGACGAGTCGAACATCCATGCTAATGTGCGGACCGCGCATGGAACACTGTCGTGCTGAGCGGCGGCGAAGCATCTGGTCGCGTGAGCGACAACAGTCGCAGTCAACGACGAGATTCTTCGGATGCGACCTCAGAATAACGACACTTTTCGGCTGAACGCTGACGGGTATCTACCCACCAAACATCTCTCTATACCGGTCTTGACCCTGTCTGAACAGGTCGATGACCTCGTTGCGCTGGGTGTCGGTGTAGAATTTCCCTTTCTTCCTCACCCATTCCATAGAGGTTTCTATGGCGTCGACGAAGCTGGAGGCGGCTTCGGATTTATGAGGACCATCGCGCCCCACGGTGACATAGACAGGGCTTGTGTGGGCGAACATCGGCTGCGCGAAACTGTCCCTGTCGGCGCTGAACAAACGAGCCGCGATCCAGCTATCAGAGTCTGCAATCACGTCAGTTTTCAGGCTCCCGGATGTTGAGACTTCATGGAAGGTTTGAGTCGCCGCGCTTCTGCCATTGACCAAGATTTCAGCCTTCCGTACTGGATAGTGGGACTCCCAATTGATCTCGACGAAAACATGATCTCCTGGATTCGCCGAAATCTCGCTCCCCGGCCCCTGCCCGTTTACCGACAGATATACCACAGGCCCGTTGGTGATGAAGGTTTTGCCATTGCGTAGCGCGGCCAACCAGCTCTCGTACTCGAAGCCTGCGCCCGTGTCCGCATAGACTCGGTTGGCTGAGGATATGTACCAGTCCGAGCCGGTGGAAGCCGGCAGCCGCAATCCGGCGTTCAACATACGATAGTAGATGTCGTATTCGGCCTCGTTCCAGTTGGGGTCGAACAGGTTGAAGGCGTCCAGCTTTCCCAAAACCGCGGCCACCGGGGCCTCCATACCCTGACCGTTGTGGCACCAAATGACGATGCCGCCCTGCCTGTGGGCGTCGTCACAAGCGTAGGACAACGGGGGATAATCGGGGTCGAAGGCGTCCACCAACACCCCTCTGCTTAAAGGGTCAACGATATTTCTCAGGTTCAACAGCATGATATGGCCGTAACCGGGCGTCCACGGCTCCGAGTTGTGCCTGGACTCCTCTCCCGACTGGACGTAGTGATGGGCGGTCGAAAACTCGGTCAACATACCGGGGGGGTACTTGTTGGTGGCGTACTCCAGGTCCCAGCGTTTCAGGACGCTGACCGCAGTCATCCGCAGGTCTTCGACGCGAGAGTCGAGACTCAGTCGTTCGTCGGGTCGGGTCTCCTTCTCGTCATAGTGAATGTGTGTGTTGCCGGGGTGCCAGCCCGAATCCTGAAGCGTTGTCCATCGCTCAAGTTGAATTTCGACCGTCTCCGTGCCATTGGAGGGCATGTCCACATTGACTTTCGCTGGCGCGTACTCGGTCCCTCGCTCCACAACTACCTGGGCCGCGCCCCTACCCACTTCAACCTCGAAAGAGCCATCCGAGTAAAAGAAGGGTTCTCCCGGTCCAACCTTGAGAATCGCGTTCGCTGGATGAGCAAAAACACCGCTCGATGCCAGCACTTTCACGCGAGCCTCGATTTGCTCGCCCGAACCGCTATCTACTATCACGCCGGTCAGTTTTCCCATGGCGGATTCTCCTAAACCTGTTTTAATCACGGATCACGAAATGGGTGCTAGCGCCTATACATTTTGGACATCGCTGATAAGAATTATGTCACACAACCGACAGTTTCCCGCCAATCGTGCTTAGCGCTCACGCCTGGAATCAGGCCTTTCAGTGTCAGCTGCCAAATCGGTCCTGCGTGTAAGAATTGTTCCTACTGTTCAAAACTCCATGGTTGACATTGGTGCAGGCTACCATATCAATAGGGTGTTTACGCGGGTTTCATACGCTGTCGGCTGTAATAACTTAGTTTCGAGCGAAGCAACCGTTAACGGATTTCTTCAGGCATATAGGCCTAAAGTACCGATCAAGGCGAGGGGCAACCCAAGAATCCAGATTCAAAAACGCAGCCCCGGGGCCAGAGGCAGGAGCGTCAAAATGGCAATGTCAACTCCTTCAGAAACACTCAGACTGCTGGGCGTTTACCGCGAGACTAACGACCAGACGATTAGAGCGACATTGGTATCCATTTACGAGCCACTGGTGCGAAGCCTGTGCAGGAAGTTTTCTTCCTCCCGCGAACCACAGGAAGACCTTTTCCAGAGCGGCATGATCGGTCTGTTGAATGCAATCGAAAAGCTCAACCCCGAGCGCAGCTCCAGCTTCTCGTCGCTGGCGATCCCCGAGATCATGGGTGCGATACTCAACTACCTCCGAGACCACGGCAGTCTGCTGAAGATTCCACGGGGACTCAGGCGCAACAAATTGGCAATGGACAAAGTGTCGGACTCAATATCCGCCATGTAGGACGCAAGACTACTCAGGCCGAAATCGCCGAAGCGTGCGACCTCACTGAAACTGAGATCACCGACGCGTCTATACTCAGCCGTCTCGGCGATCCTTGTTCACTGGACGAAAGCCTCGAAACTGAAGACGGCGACGACGGCGCATCCCTTTCCGATTACATCGGGTTTGAGGACGAAGGACACAACATCTCCCTGGACCGACTGGCCCTCGCAACAGCGTTGGACACTCTTCCGGAACGCGAAAAGACGATCCTGCAATTGAGATACTTCCGCTCAATGTCCCAGCGCCAAACCGACGAGATAGTGTCCATCTCTCAGATGCATCTCTCCCGCCTGAAGCGCGCCGCGCTGAACAAGCTCAGGCTCGTCCTGCAGCGCAACCCCAACATCAACTCCGACCAGACTCCGGTGCGCGCCACCCGGCGCAGGAGCCTTACCCGAGTTTCATAAACCTCGGCAGCACAAAACAGACCCCTATTGAAAAGGTCGGGCATTGAGTCCAGCCCTTTTCCTATTTCTCGCCGACACCCTACTTTTCCAACGCCAAATCTCAGCACTCTCTTATCGTCATCTGGTCAGCAGTATGATCGAACCTATGGCAAGCAGAAGACCGACTCCTCGGGAGACCGTCATGCCTTCGCCAAGGAACACGATACCCAAAAGACTGGCCACAGCGAAATTCATTGCGAAGATTGGAACCACAACAGAAGCAGGGCCACGGCTGAGTGCGGTGTAAAAAGCGACGACACCCACCGTCAGCGTCACGCACGCCAGTCCGAGGTAAACCGTCGACAAGCTGCCGTTCAGGTGAGCGATGATACTTTGACCGCGAAACACAACCAACGCGAAGCCTGCCATGACCAACACCGTGTTCGTTACTGCAAGGGCAACCTCTGCAGGAACCTGCCTCAAGGCAAGCTTCAACAGCACCGCGTTGGCTCCGTAGACAACCATTGCAAGTATGGCCCACGACGTATAACTCATCCATATCTCCTGAAAGTCAGTTCAAGCTTTCCACCTTCGCCTCGGAGGTTATGATGGGCGAATCGAAGTTTCTGGTCGCGCGATCCCACCGGTGTTGAGCAAAATCACATTGCGCCGTCTCGGACTCGATATGACGAAGTGAGAAATCGTAGCGCAGGCGAATTTAATCGACGGCCACGACTGGCTCCACGGCCCCTTCGTCAACGGTGAGCAGCACCCCGCGCCCGATGTTGTTCCTCATTCTTCCGTACTCCGAGCTTAACTCCGCTCCGGCCAGCAGAATGAGACTGCTCACGTAGGCCCACAGCAGCAAGACTATCACCGGAGTCACAGATCCGTATATGCTCTGGTAAGTTGAGCGTTCCAGATAGAAAATAAACAGGTTTTTCGCCACCTCAAACAGCAAAGCGCCCAACACGGCGCCGGGCCAGATGTACTTCCAGTATGTCTTTGTATTCGGCATGAACTTGTAGATCAACAGGAAGATCGCCAGTACCAGAATGAATGAGAACCCCTGGAGAAGAATCTGCCCAACTTGTTGGACCAGAAAACCGAGGACCGGCACATCATACCTCGAGAGGGTTTCGGCTGTGCGGACCACTGTTGCGCTGCTGAACGACAAAGCGAACAGAATGCCGACCGTCAGGGCCATCAGTAGCTGTCGAGGCTTGCCTTTGTACAGCGGCCTGTCGGTTTGGATATCCCAAGCTCGGTTGATGGAGCGATTCAACGCGCCGAACACTGCGCTCCCTGCCCATAACATCCCGATTACCGAGAATAGCCCCAAGGCGCCCCGCACCCCTACTGCCGCGTCGACGTTGTCTTGCACCAGAAGTTCGGAACCTGGGAGGAATCCGCCAGTCAACTCTATCACCTGTGACTGAATCTGCTCAGATTCCAAGAAGAAGCTCAGAATGGCGATCAACCCCAACAGCAAGGGAAACAACGAAAAAAGAGCGTAGTAGGCCACGCCCGCCGCCATGTGAGAAACGTCGTCGTCGGAGATTTCTTTGGCGGTGCGGATTGCCAGCCGGATAACGAATATTTCGCCGATGCGTCGAACGATCCCGCCGAATTGTCGGTCGGCGGCGTTTGAGATTCGTTGGAAAGTGGAGGTTATGAAACGGTCTGGAATCATATGTGAACTTCTGCCAGCGAATTTTGCGCTCAGTCTTCGCAAGCTGCTACTTATTGAGATTAGCACAGGCCCGCCCACAGAGGTTCAGGCAAATGGCTAGGACAACGCCTGTCGAAACGCGGTCGCAATTTCATCGTTGCTCTGCCTCAGCAGGGTTGTGTTCACCGTGAGGTGATGCCGTCCGTAGTCATCCGGCGTTGTAGGCACGAATATCCAACTCTCTTTGAGTCTGTCTGCCAGAGCGTCGATGTCAATGGAACCGTCAAGGGTAAGTGGGAAGATATTGGAGCCGTGTTCGTATTGTCCAAGGTGGATTCCATCGATACGGTTCAATTCGTCTAACAAGACTTGTCCCTGGGCCATTGCCTTCGCAAACCGGTCCTCGAACCCGTCGATTCCATCCAGAGCCAAAGCCGCCGCGAATGCTGAAGACGACAACCCGGAGCCGAACATTCGACGGTCGTGATAAAGGCCTTCACAGAACTGCTCTGTCCCAGCCAGTATGGCGCCAAAGGGAGCGCCGAAGTATTTGTACATCGAGACGTACACTGTGTCGAACAGCTCCGAATACTCCTTCTGGCTGTCTCCGCGGGCCGCGCACATCATGTACAGCCTTGCGCCATCCAGATGGGTGCCGATGTCATGCTCACGGCAGTAATCGGTCATCACTTTCATGTCAGCGAGGGGCATAACTTGCCCGCCCTGCCTTCGGACCGGCGACTCTATCATCATCGCGCCCACAGAATTTGAAACTCTTCCGGTGTCGGAGCGCGTGACCGCCGCCTCAAGTTCAGACATCGTGAAGAAAGCCTCGCCCTGTCCCAGCGGGACCATGTGTATGCCGCTGAGTTGCTGAACGCAGTCGCCCGTGTCGTTGTACAAGTGACTCTGTTCCTGCACAATTGCTCTGGGGTTCAGGCCGCAGAGTCGACGTATCGCCAGGTGATTGCCGAGGGTGCCTGTGGGCATGAACACCGCTGCTTCCTTGCCCAATTCCTGAGCCATTCGCTGCTCAAGGGCTTCCACAACGCCCCCGAGAGTGTAAGTGTCAGCGGCGATCCCGCCATTCTGTTGAATTGCCACGAGTTGCGAGAGCATGGAGTCTGGAGTTTTCGGTTCTCCGTCGCCTGAGAACACAACCGAAGTTGCAGAATCAGTTGGCTGTCGTTGGCTAGCCGTGGAAGATTCGACCTCTTGTATCTGGGTGTCCGGCGCGTTCATTCCATCCCTCTCTTTTTGGATCATGGTCGCTGATGCAGGTTAGTCTCCGATGATATGGATGCATTCGTCCAGTGTCAACGCACCCGACCACCGCCATTGACAGTCCAACACGCTCGACGTAATATCGGTGACCGAACCTCTACCTTGACCCAGGAGCCTCCGATGTCCCACGTCAGTTTGAAGTGCACGGCCTGCGGCAATCTACACGATTCCAGCATGGACACGATCCAATGCTCCGACTGCGGCGAGCCGGTGGACGTTCACTACGGCCCTAATCGCCAGACCGGAGACCACACGTGGGCGGGCGTCCCGATCCCAATGCCATATCATCAGACAGGCCAATCTGTGACATTAGGGGAGGGCAACACTCCGGTAGTGGCTGTGAACTGGGTCGCTGGGGAGGTCGGAATCCAGAACGTCGATGCCAAGCTAGAGTACATGAACCCCACCGGTTCGTTCAAAGACCGTGGAACGGCGGTCATGATGTCGGTGGCAAAGGAACTCGGCGTCACTGAGGTGGTCGAGGACTCGTCCGGCAACGCCGGAGCGTCGGTGTCCGCCTATGCTGGAAGGGCAGGAATAATAGCCCATGTATTCGCGCCTGCCGATGCGCCAGAAGCGAAACTCCAGCAGATCAAGGTTTACGGCGCTCAAACCCACTCCATCGAAGGCCCGCGAGAGGCCACAACCCGGGCGGCAATCGACTACTATCAACAGCGCGGCCTGGTTTACGCATCCCATAACCTCAGCCCGTATTTTCTGGAAGGCACCAAGACGTTCGCCTACGAACTGGCGGCAAGTCCGGCCGGCGTTCCCGATCACGTGATAATTCCTGTGGGCAACGGAGCGTTGTTCATCGGAGCATGGAAAGGGTTTCAAGAATTGCTGGCTGCAGGACGAATCGACAAAACCCCCAAGATGCACGCCATTCAGGCTGACGGAGTCATGCCGGTCGCGGCGGCTTTCGCCGGGAAACGCTGGACTATGGAAGACAGCAGGCCGACCATCGCTGGGGGCATCTCGGTGGCGACACCCCCCCGGAAACAACAGGTGGTCGATATCCTGTTTGCCAGCGGAGGGCA
>ENA-ORDI01000805-ORDI01000805.1-marine-metagenome-genome-assembly--contig:-NODE-805-length-19480-cov-7.383085_pt1 | contig 19480 bp, 16 predicted proteins | sample MGYA00248628_ERZ508525 | MGnify/ENA primary metagenome ERZ508525 (study PRJEB26195, sample SAMN05422138) | marine metagenome | isolation source: East of Porto Seguro, South Atlantic Ocean | place... | reverse complement strand
AGCCCTCACCGTGGACGAGGAGAACGTAGAGGGCGACCACGTTTTTTGTCCCCATTACCAGAACGAAGTCCCGGTCCCTGACACCGACGAAGAGCGGTAGGGCGATTTGCCGGTATCAGGCAAATCCTTATGACCTAGCTAACTTTTGAGCGTGGCGGCACCTGTTGGACGCCTAGATAAAGCTCCGCTTCGGTGTGGTCATGGTGTTCAAGCTGGAGCACTCTTTCCTACGGTTGACTGTGACACAAATACCGAAGAGACCTGAATGGCCGAGTCTGGAAGCACCGATCATAAACTTAGTTAGCTAACACCCCGGACGACTCGGAGTCTGGTGGACCGAGCCTGCCTGGGATCCAACGACCAAAGATCTTAGCAGTTGGGAACCAGAGGGTTCAACGCTCATAACATAGGAGGATCCGATGACCTTCGGACAAACCCTAAAAAACCTTAGAACCAAATCAGGTAAGTCACGGTACCGGCTCAACCAGTATTCTGGGCTGGATGAGGCGTACATCCTAAGGCTCGAATCAGGTGAGCGTCAGAATCCATCGAGAGACGCTGTTATGAAGCTCGGTCTGGCCCTGGTGGCGACTTCGGAATCCATGAGCATTCAAGACGTGAACGAGCTTCTTCTGGCGGCAGGGTATGCACCGCTGCGGAGTCGGGGCGAAGCAGAGAGCGGTGTTTGATCTGCGGAGTCTTACTTGACGCGAGCCCCAGACCGCCGTGCCAGGTCTTGACCTCGGGGCCGGCCGGCATTGGGGTAGGTCTGCCCGGTCGAGGTGCCTTCTCTTCTCTTGTGCCTCCTGAGGGATGGTACCTGCATGTGGTCCAGAGGAGAAAACCCGCGACTTGTGACGGCTGCGATCTGGCTGGCAACATGCCGGTAGTGTTCGACCATGGTCAAGCTGCTGTGTCCCAGGTTCTGCTTCAGCAGCAGAAGGTCTCCTCCGTTTATCAAGAAATGGGTGGCGTAGGTGTGCCGGAACAGGTGGGGATGCAGCCTGGGTACTTCGGCCGATCTCGATAGCCTGGCCACCAGGGACCTGACCGCCCTGGGGGTTAGAGGGTAGCCGTCGAGGGTCAGGAAGAAAGTGTTTATACCTGTGTGCAGCGGCTCTGGCCGGAAGTGATAGTAGTAATGGAGCATGGCCCTATGACATCTGGCACCTAGAGGGAGCATCCGCTCTTTCGATCCTTTCCCCATCACTTTGACGTACCGGTCGTCCAGGTGGACATCCTCTTCCTTGAGGTTGGCCAACTCGCTCAGTCTCAGTCCCGCATCCAGGAACAGGGCCACCATCGCCGAATTACGGGCGCCGAGCGCAGAGTCAGCGTTGATGGCCGAGAACAATCGGTCTACCTCTTTTGGGGTCAAGACCTCCACCAACCTCTGGTCCGTTTTCGGTACCTTGAGCTTTTCCAGTACATTACCGTTGGTATATCCTTGCGTCCCCAGCCACGAGAAGAACCCCTTCAGACCTCTGACCCGGTTGGCCACGGTGTGTGAGCTGAGGGGTCTGCCGTTCACCTGGCGTTCCTGGAGGTAGAGTATGAATTCCCTGACTTCGTATTCACCTATGTCTTCAAGCGCGGTTGACAAACCACACTCTTCCAACCAATTACGGAAGAACTCCAGCACATAGGTGTACCACTCCAACGTGCTGGGCGACTTACCCTCGCTCCGGTTGAAACTCTCGAAGTGCTTGATCAGCCTGAATAGTTCGATGTTCCCCTTTTCCATGTCTTCCCACCGAGCATTGCGTCTTATACTCATGGTAGATCCTTGCCTCCCTTGAGATGAAGTGTCTGGTAGGCAAGGAAACCGGGGAGGCCGGGAAAGTCCGGGTGTCGGGGACCGAGTTCGAAACTTTCTTAGTCCGGGTACCGGATTGAGGGTTTTCCCCGAAATAAGAAGACCGCCCCGTCGGGCGGTTTCCTAGCTGAGTCGTAGCTGAGAATCTTGTGATTGGTGGGCCGTGTGGGGGTCGAACCCACGACACCCGGATTAAAAGTCCGGTGCTCTGCCAAACTGAGCTAACGGCCCGAAGTAGAGGGGGGACGGGGAGTGGCATTGAGGCCAGCCTTTGGATATCTTAACACGTGCCTGCTTGTGGCCGAAACACTTCGATACTGATGTGGAGGCTAGTCGATCTCGAACCGAGTTCGGGTCCGATGCCGCTCTCGCCTTGAGAATCGCATCGGCGAAACCGGCAGACGTGTTATTAAGCACCCATTGTGCGAACTAATCCACGGGTTTATCATATCCGCTAGATTCTTGTGAGGGGACTGATTATTTCGGATGGACGAGCCTAAAACCGCACTGGTAACCGGTGGCGCCGGTTTCATTGGGTCACACCTGGTCGACCGCCTCCTTTCCTTGGGACACAAGGTGGTTGTCATCGACAACCTGAGCACCGGTAAGCTGAAAAACCTGAACCCCTCCGCCACGTTTCATCACTTGGACATCACTCAACCATCGGTGACCGAGGTCTTCCAGCGGGAGCAGCCGGACCTGGTGTTCCATCTGGCGGCCCAAGTCAGCGTGACCCAGTCTACCAGAGATCCTTTCCACGATAGCGACGTTAACGTTTTCGGGACGTTGCGCCTTCTGGAGGCCGCCCGGAAATGCGGCATAGAGAAGTTTATTTACTCGTCCACCGGAGGCGCGTTGTACGGCGACCCCGAGACAGACCCATGCACCGAGGAACACCCCGTTCTGCCGGTGTCGCCTTACGGTATGTCCAAATATATAGCCGAACTCTATCTTGACCTGTACAACCGGCTCTATCAGATCAACTTCACCACTTTGCGCTACGGCAATGTCTACGGCCCCCGCCAAGAGGCCCACGGTGAAGCGGGCGTGGTTGCCATCTTCACCCAGGCGATGCTGGAGGGACACCAGCCCCAGATATTCGGCGACGGCAACCAGGAGCGGGACTTCGTGTTCGTGGACGATGTGGTCGATGCCAATATGTTGGCCATTAACAAAGGCAACGGCGGCTCTTTCAACATCGGGACCGGCGAGAAGACAAGCGTCAACCAAATATTCGAGTCGCTGCAGAGCATCATCGGGTACCGTTGGGGACCGGAGCACGGCCCTGCCAGACACGGGGACGTCTACAAGATCAGCTTGGACAGCAGCAAAGCGATCCGAGACCTGGGATGGACACCCAAAATGGAGATGGCGGAAGGGTTAAGCCAGACAGTGGAATATTTCCGTAACGCCGGGAAGGCCGTTAGATGATTCAGCAAGCCTGATTCCTTAGATTCGATACCCGGCAATGGTCCCCGGCCCGGCCAAGCCCAAATCAGGAAGGTGCGAAAGTTCGGAAGCGAAAATGTGGCAATTCTACTTACCAAAGGGTAGAATGCGTCAAAACCTATTCCCGGCCCATCTGGACAATCGGAATTCCCGATAATATCATCAAGATATACGGGGTAACCTAGATGGTGGTAGCTACAGTCGATTCTAAGGGTCTCATCGACCGGGTCTCTGCGTACTTGACTCAAGAGGCGGCGGAGCTGGTGGAAAAAGCCTTTGTCTTCGCCGATCAATGCCACCAAGGTCAGATGCGACTTTCCGGTGAACCCTATATCGCTCATCCCCTAGAAACCGCCCTCTTCCTAGCAAACCTCCACCTGGATCACCACACCATCGTAGCCGCTTTGCTTCACGACGTGGTCGAAGACTGCGGCGTTACGTTGAAAGAGTTGGATTCCAAGTTCGGCAATGAAGTAACCAAGCTGGTTGATGGTGTAACCAAGTTGACCAGAATGGACGATCGATCCTTGGAAGCCAACCCCGATGCAAACCTCTCGGAAGAACAGGACCACCTCTACGCCGAAAGCCTGCGCAAGATGCTGGTGGCCATGGCCGAGGACATACGGGTGGTGCTGATCAAGTTGGCTGACCGGCTACACAATATGCGTACTCTGGACGCGCTGGCCCCCGAGAAACGAAGGCGTATCGCTCAGGAAACGCTGGATATCTATTCGCCACTGGCCCACCGCCTGGGTATATGGGAGATCAAGTGGCAGCTGGACGACTTGGCCTTCCGGCATTTGAACGAAGAGAAATACCACGAGATTGCCAAGATGCTGGCGGCCAAACGGGTGGAAAGGGAAGCGTACGTGGAAAAGGTGGCCTCCCGCCTGCGTGAAGAGATGGCCGCCTTCAATGTGGAAGGAGAGGTGGTCGGTAGACCAAAGGGGATCTACAGCATCTATCTCAAGATCGAACGATACGCCACTCAAGGCAAGGAACTCAGCGACATATACGACCTGTATGCCCTAAGGGTTCTGGTGAACTCAATGGAGGATTGCTACAAGACCCTGGGCGTTATCCATCAACTCTGGCATCCCATCCCCGGCCAATTCGACGACTACATCGCCAACCCCAAGGAAAACTTGTACCAGGCTTTGCATTCCACGGTGATATGCGACGGCGGCAATCCCCTGGAGGTGCAGATCAAAACCTTCGATCTGCACCAGATAGCCGAGTATGGGGTAGCTGCCCACTGGCAGTACAAGGAAGGCAGATCCGGCGACCTGCGTTTCGAAGAAAAGATGACCTGGCTGCGCCAGTTGTTGGAGTGGCAGCGGGAGATGGCCGGAACCGACGAATTCATCGAGTCGGTAAAGCAGGACATTTTCCACGACCAAGTGTTCGTATACACTCCCAAGGGCGAGATCGTAGAGCTAACTTCCGGTTCCACTCCCATCGACTTCGGCTACAAGATTCACACTGACTTGGGACATAGATGTGTCGGGGCCAAGGTTAATGGCCGGCTGGTTTCCCTTGATACAAAGCTGAAAAACGGCGATACCGTTGAGATAATGACATCCAAGGGCGAGAGGGGCCCCAGCTTGGACTGGCTTAACCCCAACCGGGGGTACGTAGGATCGGCCAGTGCCCGGCAAAAAGTCCGATTATGGTTCCGCCGTCAGGCCCGTAGCAGCAACATCCAGAGGGGTCGCGAGCTACTGCGCCGTGAACTCCGCAGGGTGAGCCAAAAGCTGGAAGACGCCGAGATTGTGACCCTGTGCAAGTTCGACAACATGGACGAACTTCTGGCCAACTTGGGTTCCGGGGGCCTCACCGAAAGCCAGTTGGCCTACCGCCTTTCCCAGGCCAGTCAGGAACATCAGCCCGAGCAGCCAGTCATCAAGCCCAATCTGCCCCTTTCCAGTCCGTCCTCAGGAGTCTCGGTGTTGGGCGTGGGAGATCTACTTACCCGCATCGCTCAATGCTGCAATCCCATTCCCGGAGATCCGATAATGGGGTTCATTACCCGAACGAGGGGGGTAACCGTCCATAAAGAGGGCTGTGCGAGCCTGACGAACGAGGATGAGCCGGAACGCATCGTGACTGTGGACTGGGGAGAGGCCCACGAGCTTTACCCAGTCAGGATAAAGATGAAAGCCTATGACCGGGTGGGGCTGCTTCGGGATGTTACCCTCCTGGTTTCAGAAGAGCACGTGAACATCGCGTCGGTCATCACCAAAGAGCTACCGGACGGCACCGTCACGATGGAGCTGACCGTCCACACCACCGGGCTAGACCAACTGGGCAAAGTGTTCGCCAAGCTGGAAGGTGTCCGCGGGGTAACTTCGGTCACCCGGGACCGCTCCAGCATCCCCGGCTTCGTTTAGAACCGGCGTCCCTAAGACACCCCCTCGTCCCAGTTGACCGGCCGAAGCCGCCACTAGCCACGTCTTCAACGCCACGATTCTGGGATCCTATCGTCTACCTCTTATCCCTTGGAAGTATTAAAATCACGCTGTCTCAGCTTATTCAGTAAGGAGAAAACCATGGCCGTTAGAAAACCAGTGACACCGCAAGGGATGACCGCCAATCCAGCGTTCTCGCCCGGTGTTCAAGTAGGAGAGTTTCTTTTCATATCCGGCACCGTGGGGAACGACGCTTCCGGAAACCTGGTGGGTGTCGGCGACTGCGAAGCCCAGACACGCCAGACCTTCGCCAATATCAAGGCTATCGCCGCCGCCGTGGGGGCATCCATGGACGACGTGGTGAAGATCACCTGTTTCCTGGTCGACGTGGCCGACTATGCGGCCTATGGGAAAGTACGGTCGGAAACCTTCGGCAACAGCGGTCCTCCGGCCAGTTCCACCGTAATGGTGGCGGCCTTGGTGCGGCCGGAGTTCCTGGTAGAGGTAGAAGCGATCGTCCACGTGCCCGGCGGGGGCTAGAGCTACCCCGCCGTTACGCCGGCCTCGTAGAGGGCCGTGTCCGGATGGAAGTCGCTCCAGGCGAACCAGAAGGCGTAGAAAGAGGGCAGCCGCTTCAAGGCCATCCCATCTAACTCGCCGCTGATTGCCCGGCCGGTCAAAAGCTGCCAGGTGCTGCCCGTCTCCTGGTCCTTCATCAGGGAGATGCCGTCGCCGGTCTCGGGCAAGATATCAAAGCCCAGGCTGCGGCCTTCCAGGTTACGGTCAAATATGGCGCCGGTCTCGGAAGTTGGGTCAAAGACAACCAACACCTGCTTGCCGGAGATGGAGTCGTTGATAAGCGGTTGCCGGACGATGGTCTGGAAGGGATAGGCTTTCACCAGGCCTTCGGTGTTTACGCCCAGAACCAATTCCTTGCCGGGCAACCGCCGGTCCTTGTTGGACTCTCCGATGATGCCAGCCGACCCGCCCCGGTAGTACCCCTCGTAGCTATCCGTGTTGTATCTGCCGCCCTTGTCCAGCAGTTGGGTGTCCGGGTGCAACTGGTACCACTGCTCCCAGGTAGTCTGCAGGGACGGCAAAATCTCCAATTGGGTGCCGGTAAGCGGACCCTTGACGCCCCGGTTCAGGAACTGGCTCCATAGGGTGTCGGTCTGCCGGTCGTACATCACCAGCGCGTTCATGATCAGCTTGCCGGACACGCCGAAGGTGTGGGTGGTGTCGCCGATGTCGCGGGCATATACAATGCCCGTAAAGCAGAGGGGTCACCAAGTAACGGCGACGGGCACCCCTCCCACGGTGTCGTTCACGATCTCGTGGCGGCTCAGCATGTTCAACGGATAGGCCCGGTGGTCGCCGTTGATCGAAACGCCCAGGACCCTTTCGAAGGACTGCATCTGCTGGTCGGCCTCACCAGGCCCAACGAAGCGGGGGTTGTCTATGGAGGGTATGCCGTCCTTCCCCAGGACGGTAATTATGTCCAGGCTCACCAGCGAGTCCCCACTATTTCCAGCCTGACCCGGGGTAAGCGCTATCGTTACCTGTTGGGACCGGAGTTTCAGCACGGACTGACGGATCTGCGGCAAAAGAAAAACCGCCAGCACCAAGGCGATCAGCAAGAACGCAATGATGTACCCAGATTTCCCAGCCAGCGCCCCAAATAACCACATCGGCTAGCCCCTCCAGATTCAGTTCCACAGGATTGTATATGGCTTTTGATGCGGATGGGGGGCTGGGGATGCGGAGAGGGACTGTTCGGTGCTGTCGCATCGATCAGAGTACTTGCTCGACACGCCTCCCGCCGTTAACGCTGTGCTTCCGTAGCTACGAACCACCTCTGAATCTGTCCAGTTATCTTCTGTTAATTCCAAGTAACTACTGGATGTATGAGAGCTACGGGTACTCCTATCTCCACGGCACCTTAAGCCCACTTGGGTGTCATATATCTGATGATTATCCTGGGGTGGAACGTTGGGGTTGGGCACGGGAATAACAGTCCACGGTCCAAACCGGGGGTTGTTTTATACACAAAGGGCCTTGAGAACATTATCCTCAAGGCCCTTCGATCTAACTTAGTTAGACAGAGTCAGGTTGGATCGCTATTTCTTCTAGCTCTGGTCGTGGGGTACGGTTACTTCGGTGGTGCTGGTCGAGGTATTACCTGAGGCATCGGAACACTCGACTTCGATTGTGTACACTCGTCCGTCACCTTTACCTGAACGTTCCGCTCGCAAGTCCACCGTCGAGTCACCAGTGACTTCCCAGTCAGGGGAAGTGTTGCCAGCGCCTTTGCCGCTGACAGGCTCGTCACTACCGACTGAAATGATACTGCATGAGGGGCTCGGATCAGAGTTGTCGGAGACAACCACTGCTACGGCCACTGAACGCATCTTATGGTTAGGCGGCCACAGTACGCTCGAGTCCGCAGACACGCTCGAAATAACTGGCGGCGTTACGTCTCCTTTGGTCACCGCTATGTCGTCGTGGAATACGTCGTTGCCGTTGCCCGCTTGTCCGGGCGGCGGGATCGAGCAACCAACGACCCCCCGAGCCGTGACTCGAATAGTGCCTGGACCAGGTGTAAATCCGGTTGGCTCAGTCAGCGTCATCGTCGTAGTGACGTTGGCTGGATTAATAGGAAAGGAGATAGTGCCTAGGGATTGATACGCATCAGTTGAAGTCCCTTGCGCTACATTCACACACTTGGCTGATCCACTTGCAGTCACTGTGAAGTTGATAGTAAAGGTGTCGCCAGCTTCAAGATTCGTACTACTTATAGAGTTGATGGTTACTTAAGTGACGTGAGCCGATGCAGTTTGGCTGGACGTCACAATAAACATTAAAGCAAGCGCTAGCAATGGAATCAGAAACCTATTCATCTCGTGGTACCCCCCCTTTTTAGTTAGAGTGTTGATTGGTGCCTCGTTATCTATCGCATAACTAACGAAGAAAATCCTCCGAACTCCTCCCTCTGAATCGCCAGTCGTAAATGCTCCTGAACAATTCTATTCGTATCTCTCCTCCGCGATCTTCCGAATTCATGTCGCGTTAGTGTGCTGGGTACCTGGCCTGATGTCAACACACCTAACTTCATAATACCTAACCATCTTTCCCCGACCTATAAGGCACATCCGTTCAAATGTGGGCGGTTAGCTCAGTTGGTTAGAGTACTTGCTCGACACGCAAGAGGTCAGTGGTTCGAGTCCATTACCGCCCACCACATTTGCCACCTTGGCCGTCGCTCTGTCGCCGGCCGGCACCCCTTTTTGTCGGTCCCCCGCTACCATCCAGTGACCAGTTGAGTTATCATATCAATGTGGCATTTTGGAAATTTTTAGGTGACCAAAAACGTGCCTGGAAAGGTGACCCAAAAAGTGGCGTTTTGGGCCGAAAAATGCCAGGATTTAGTCTCAACCAGCGGGCGTAGCTCAGTGGCAGAGCTCTAGCCTTCCAAGCTAGCCATGTGGGTTCGATTCCCATCGCCCGCTCCACTTCAAGAACGGACCTTATAGCCGAAGCTTAGTCGTCCGAAGAGACGCTTGCCAGTTGGCTGGCGGCTGCCCGGACCTCGTCACCGTCCAACACCGCGATAAGTTCCCCGTTTTCGTTGGTCTGGAAGGATGAATCCCGGTGGAAGTCTTTTACCAGTTGGGCGATGGTGGTCTGCTGGTCTTTGGCTAGGGGCGTGGTGGCATCGGGTGAGATGTTCAGGTGGACACGGATCTCCGCGGTGAGAAGCTCGACTTCCACGGCCACTCGTTGTATCTGGGAGATGTTTTGCAGGTGGTTGCCCAGGTAGCAGCCGCCGAACTGCATGAACTCGCACTGGCGTTCTTCAAACTCGCCCTGGTTCGTGTACCTGGGCTCTAGGTCGTGATCCGTCAGGTAGTCGCGGACTTGCTGATCTTCCGAGTCGGGGTTTTCCAGGTCAAAGGTCATGATGACCCGGAACATTAAGAAGTCGGCGGGTTCGACTTTTATGAACACGTTGGCACCGCCTTATCTGCGACTGGTTTTAGCCGGTTGTTCCTCAGTGTGTGGGTCCTTCGACAAGCTCAGGACGAACGGGACCGGCAGCATTGCCTATGGGAGGACCTTTTTATCGATTTAGGCTGAAAAGCTTGACGGGCTTACTCCGGATATGCTATAATGCTCGGCAGTCTCAACAAATTGTTGAGGCGATTTTTTTGCCGATCGCATCTGGTGACCAGGCCAACCGCCTTCGAGGGCGGTTATTTTTTGTCCGGCACATCCAGGCGCTAGGTTGCTATTCTTCTCCAGCCCTGCGTTCCTCCTGAGTTTGTTTAAGGGTGGTCTACCGCCCAACGTCCTTCATGATCTGGTCCACCACTGACGGGTCGGGCTTGATGGAGCCGTCGTCGATGCCGTGCATGGCTTCAACGATGGCGTCGTTGAAGGGGGTGGGGACGCCTACTTCCCGGCCTTTTTGGCAGATGAGGCCGTTCATGTAGTCGATCTCCGAGTGGCGGCCTTTATGGACGTCCTGGGCCATGGAGGCCAGCCAGTTAACGTTGCCGCCGCGGCTGCTCAGGAAGTCGTCCAGCTCTTCGAAGACGTCGCCTTTGTCGGCCTCGGACCACATCTGGGCGGGCTTACCGCCCACATCCACCACGTTGAGGCCCTGGGCCAAGCCTACTTGAGTGCCTTCCTTGGCCAGGTGGATGCGGAACAGCCGGGTCCGGGGGTCTTTGGCCAGGTCCTGGGAACCCATGGTGGACATGGCGGAGATGGCGTTGCCCATGGAGTTCTGGCACAGCTTTGACCAGCGCTCTCCCCACAGATTGTCGCTGGCGTAAGCGGCGTCGATACGGTCCAGCATGCCGGCGATCTTCTCCGACTTGGGGGTGATCTTGCCGTTGTGCTCCCCCACCCGGAAGACGGTGTGGCCGTGATCGCGGCCGGGTTCGCCGCCCCGGTTCACGTGGCCCGGTTCCCAGAGAGCGACCTCGATGTGGGAGGCCACGCAGCCCAAGGCCCGGTCCGGACCGACGATCTCGCCGATGGTCGGGTCGTTCCAGCAGTTCTGTATGGAAACGAAGAAGCCTTCAGGCTTGACGTACCGCTTGATGAAATGGGTGGCCCACTCGGTGTCGTAGGACTTGACGCTGATTATAGCGATGTCGAACAGATCGTAGATGTTCTGGGCGTCGGTCAGGTGCATGGCGTTGACCGGCACCGTGAAGTCGCCCTGGCTGCCGCTGGCCCGCAATCCCTTGGACCGCATGGTTTCCACGTGCTCTGGCCACATGTCGATGAAGGTTACGTCCTCGCCCTCTTTGACGAAGTAGGCGCCCACGTAGCTACCTACCGCGCCGGCTCCCATGATGCCAATCTTGTCACCCATTTTAATACTCCTGCCCAGAGGCGGCGGCGGGCGGCCTCGGACTGTTGGCGATTATTCGGCGTGCCGAGCCCATAGGGGCTGGCCGGTTAATACTAGTGGAGAGGCAAAGATCTCGCAAGTATGGCGACGGTGGGGTTGCCGAGTGTCCAGACCCTGTCCGCTACAGCGAGACCAATCGGGCGTTGATGATCTGGGGCAGGGCCTTGATCTCCTCCAGCACCGCAGGCGGCACCGGGTCGTCCAGGCCGATGACCATCATGGCCATGCCCCTTGGGTTGAGCCGTCCGACGTCCATGGAGCTGATGTTGATATTGTGGCGTCCGGCCAGGGTGCCCACCGCCCCGATCAATCCGGGCTGGTCCTGGTTGTCCACGAACAGCAGGTATGGGCTGGATGGCGTGATGTCGAGCCAGTAGTCGTTCACCTTTACCACGTGGGCCTCGTCCCGCATCGATGTGCCGGCGACGGTGATAGGGCCTCCGGTGGTGTCCAGCGTGGCGGTGATCATACTGACATATTCCGCGGCCGCTTCGTTGCTCTGTTCAGTCAGGCTGAGACCGCGTTGTTGGGCCAAGAATGGGGCGTTGATCAAGTTCACTTGATCGCCGGTAACCGGTCCCAGCAAACCGGCCAATACCGCCGACTTGAGCATCGCCGTATTGTGCTGGGCAATCTCGCCCTCGTAGCGGATAGTTACGCCCACGAACTGGCCTTCGGCCAGGTGAGTCAGCAGTTTCCCCACTATCAGGCCCACCTGGATGTAAGGGGCCAGCACGGCGTGGACCTCAGGTGGCAGGAAAGGAGCGTTAACCGTGTTGCGGGCCGGTTCCCCAGCCAGCACCGCCAGCACTTGCTCGGCCGCCTCTATCGCCACCTCCCGCTGCGCCTCCTGGGTGGAGGCCCCCAAGTGAGGAGTCGCTACCACTTTGGAATGGCTCAACAGGGGATTGTCGCCCGGCGGCTCCTGAGCGAATACGTCTAAGGCCACCCCGGCGAGCCTGTCGCCGTCCAAGGCCTCCAGGAGCGCAGCTTCGTCGATAAGCTCACCCCTGGCGACGTTGATCAGTCTTGCCCCAGGCTTGATCAGCGCCAGTTGGCGGGCGCCGATCATCTGCTGGGTTCCATCGGTGAGGGGAGTGTGCAAGGTCACAAAGTCGGATTGGGCCAACATTTCGTCCAGGGTCAACAGTTCGACGCCCAGGCGGTTGGCATGGTCGGGGGAGATGAATGGGTCGTAACCGACCAGCCGCATGCCGAAACTTTGGGCCCGGCGGGCGACTTCGGTGCCGACCCGGCCCAGACCGGCGATTCCCAGTGTCTTGTTGCGCACCTCGATGCCCATGAAGGCGCTGCGCCGCCACTCTCCCCCCTTAACCGAACGATGGGCTTCGGGGATATTCCGGGCGAGGGCCAGCATCAACGCTAGGGTGTGCTCGGCGGCGGCCACGGTGTTGCCGGTGGGGGCGTTAACCACCGGAATGCCGGCGCTGGTGGCGGCTTCCAGATCGATGTTGTCAACGCCGATGCCGGCCCTGGCAATCACTTGAAGCTTCTTGCCGGCGCCGATGACCTCCGCCGTGACCTTCGTCTCGCTACGGACGACCAAGGCATCATAGCCGCCCAATATTTCCATCAGTTCCGGGGCGGTTAATCCGTGTTTGGAGTCCACCTCGGCGCGACTGCCCAGCAGGTCCACACCTTCTTGGGCGATGGGGTCGGCGACCAATATTCTGGGCATGTTTAGACGTCCTGTTGGTGAGTTGGCGGGGAATAATGGAACCCTGCGTCCCAGTGTCAGTTGAATCTCAAATATAGCATAGAAACTCGGGCATTGACCGTCTCCTGTGCATTTAGCGGCGAGGGCAACTCATGCTGGGGTTGGCTGAACCGGCGCCCGGTCTGGGATTTCCTTGACCCACTTTGCCGACACGGTTAGGATTGTCTCTGGCGGCTTGATGGCTTCCTGAACTATCCACTTTGTCGAGAACCATCCATTAACCACGGGAGAGAATAAATCATGGCCGGAGAATTTACCGAAGAGTTTGTTGATGTGGGCGGCACGAAGATCCACATGATGTCAGGCGGGTCTGGTGAGCCGCTGGTGCTACTGCATGGGGCCGGAGGGAACGCCGGTTGGCTTCGCTACGTCCAGGCGCTGTCTGAGCGATATACCGTTTATATCCCGTCTCATCCGGGATACGGACAATCGGAGCGGCCGGAGTGGCTGGAGACGATGGCCGACATGACCTCGTTCTACACGTGGTTCCTGGAACAGCGAGGATTGGAAGGGTCGCGGGCCATCGGCTTCTCCATGGGAGGCTGGCTGGCGGCGGAGATAGCCGTGAATTGCCGCCACGCCTTCAGTAAGCTGATGTTGGTGGACGCGGTGGGTATCAAGCCCCAGCAGGGCGAAATTGCCGACATCTTCATCATCAGCCCAACCGAGGTTACCGCGTTGGCTTACCACGACCCCAAGCAGGCACCCGAGTACGATCAGCTTTACGGACAAACACCTACGCCGGAGCAGGTAGCGATCGCCGAGGGAAATAGGGAAATGACGGTACGCTTGTGCTGGAAGCCTTACATGTACGACCTTCGCCTGCCGCAACTGCTGGGGCGCGTCAACATCCCTACCCGCATCGTCTGGGGCCGGGAAGACCAGATCGTACCGGCGGAGTGCGCCCAGCTTTACCACCAGGCGATCCCAGGGTCAGACCTGGTAATCATCGACAACTGCGGCCACGTGCCACAAGTGGAAAAGCCAGACGAGTTTGTCAAAACGGCACTGGAATTCATGGCGTAAAAACGGTCAGCAATCAGCGGTCAGCATTCAGATCAAGGAGTTCAGGTTTCATGGATTGTTATTATTTTACTGAGATGCCCTATGCCGAGTTTCCCGAGTCGGAGGTGGATAAGTATCCGTCGATGCGGCTTACTTTTCCCAACACTTATTTCGATCCCAAGAAAGCTCAGGATCTGTTCAAGCGGTACCTAGACGAGTACCAGTACGCTGAAGAAGTGGGCTTTGACGGGTTGATGATAAACGAGCATCACAACACCCCTTCGTGCATGGACGTGGAGGTCAATATCAGCGGGGGTATCTTGGCCCGAATCACCTCGCGGGTTAAGATTTTGATGCTGGGAAATATGCTGCCTACTTCCGACAACCCGGTGCGTTTGGCGGAAGAGATCGCCATGCTGGATGTGATATCCGGCGGCCGTATCGTCTCCGGATTCGTCCGGGGTATCGGCATTGAAAGCTGGGCTAACAACACCAATCCGGTGTACAACCGGGAGCGGTTCGAAGAGTGCCACGACCTAATCATTAAGGCTTGGACTACGCCAGGCCCATTCCGGTGGGAAGGGAAGCATTACCAATACCGGGCGGTCAATCCCTGGATGCTGCCGATACAGAAGCCCCATCCCCCGATATGGGTCCCGGGCACGGGCAGTCCGGAGACCGTAGAATGGGCGGCCCGGAACCGGTACACCTACGCGGCGTTTCTTACGCCTTTGGACGTCGCTGAGAAGTTGTTCCAGACCTACCGGGATTACGCCGCCACCGACGGTTGGGAGCCTGGTCCCGAAAAATTCGCGTTCATGATCTGTTGCCACGTGAACGAAACCGACGAAAAAGCCCAAGAGGCGGGTAAGGCCTTTTTATGGCGGATGAACTATCCCCTGCGGGGTCCCCGAGAGTATTGGTCGCCCCCCGGTTACACGTCCCGCGCCGGCACCGCCGCCGTGGCTGCCCGGCGCCCCACGCCCCTGAACGAGATGTCGTACACCGAGCTGCAGGAAAACTACCATCTGGTGGTTGGCAGTCCGGAAACGGTGATCAAGAAGTTACGCCACATCAAAGACCGGTTGGGCGTGGGAGCGCTTCTGTTGGAGGCCCAGGGAGGCCGCCTCTCCCATGAAGACACGATGCGGTCACTGGAACTCTTCGGAAAAGAAGTGATTCCCGCGTTGAAGGACTAGTCGAGCTTCGTCTGCTTACGGCTGACAGCCCCGATTTTATCGGGGCTGACGGCTACACCAAGCAAGGCACCGAAAGCTCGGCGCAGGTGTCTCTGATGTACTCGAGGACTTCCGGGTGGAACGGTATGCCCTCTTTCCGGCGCACCGCCTCTACCTCGGCCTCGGGCTGACCCGCCACCAGCACACGTTCGTGGCCTGGGGCCGGCTTGGTGCTCTTCATCATCTGCAGCCACTCGTCCATCTGTTCCTTGAACTCGTCCACCGGGGTGAAGGCGTCGATGCTGTAGGCCGCGACGTAGTGGCCGAAGTTGGGCCGTCCGGGGACCGCCCCGTATCCCATTCCAGTGAGCAGTCCGGCCATGATATCCACCATGCAGGATAGGCCGTAACCCTTGTGGGAACCCAGCTCCCGAGTGCTGCCCAGTGGCAGAAGAGTGTAGCTATCGGGAGCGTCAATCTCTTCCATGATGGGATTGCCTTCGGCATCGGCCAGCCAACCTGGCTCCAGTTTGCTGCCCAAACGGCGGGCGATGCCGATCTTGTTGCCGGCCACGGTGCTGGTCGCGGCGTCGAAGACAAAAGGAGGCTCGTTCTTGGCGGGCACAGCTATGGCGATGGGGTTGGTGCCAAGACGGGGCTCCGCTCCATAGGTTGGCACCACCGAGGGAGGGCAACTGGTCATGCAGATGCCGATCATGTCGTGTTCAAGGGCCATCATGGAGTGGTAGGACGCCATTCCCAGATGCCGGGCGTTGCCGATAGTTACCATCCCCAATCCCACGTTTTTGGCTTTCTCGATGGCGATATCCATGGCTTTCGGGGTAATGATCGTGCCCAGGCCCCGGTCAGAGTCGATGGTGGCCGTGCTTGGCGACTCCCGCACCACCTTCCAGTCCGGACGGGGATTGATCTGGCCGCTCTGAAACCCGGTTATGTAGCTTTTGAGCATGTTAGATACGCCGTGGGTATCAACGCCCCTCAGGTCGGCTAATACCAGCACATCGGCCCCCAGCTTGGCGTCCTCCGCCGGCACGCCGAGCTTTTCGAATATGTGGGCCACTGTTTGTCCTAGGGCGTCCCCGTGTACGATCTCAGCTTCTTCCAGGTTAACTCTGAACTGTTCTAGCAATGCCACTCTCCTAGTTTTCGCCCTGTTGGGCATCCATTTAATGTCGCGGAGGCAAATCACTCCGCGTCCGTTGCGCCTTTGTCCTGGCAGTATAGCATCGGACTACATTGGGCATCCAATGAGTTGGAGACTAGGCATCGTAGTCCCCCGCCCGCGTCATCCCGGCCCGTCCGCGGAAGGAGAATCCGGGAAACATTTCGTCACCGAGGCAAGTGTTCGGGAAAAGATCAGTCTTGGGGTTCCAGCTTTGCCGCCCCTGCCCCGGTTCGTGGTGTGCTCGTCCAACCTCAGTGAGTTTTGGAATCAAAATCCCCAATCTTTCTGACTCCCGGCTTGAACTTAAGACTCGCTTTGCCTAAATTGAAATTCAGGGATTGACCGGGAAGTTGGAGAATACAGAAGTTCAAGTGTAGGGATCGGTTGATGCGAAAAGTACATCTGGCCCCAAGATTCAAGATATGGCTGATTCTGGGAACCACGGCGGGGCTAATCATCACGGCATTGTTGGCGTTGATGTTGGTATGGGGACCGCCGCCCATTTTTGAAACCCTCAACGCGGCAACGACCCAGGGTATTCTGTCCGATTCCCGGCCTGTCCTAGCCCCGTTGCACGCTATGACTGGGATGACGGGGCTACCGCCGGGAATCTTTGACGCAAGATCCGATTCTAATCCTCCGGTGTTGGCTATGAGCAGCGGCCTGGCGTTGGCCATGTCTTTCGGAGCACTTTGGGCCGCTCGCCGCCGTCAGGGCGCCAGTGTTCCGAAGCTAGTTTCCACCGGATTTAGCACCCGCCAAAAGGTGTCTCCGGCCGTCTCCCTCTAGCGGGACTAGGTGAGGTAGCTTTGGCAGTGGCAAGACCTCCGAAGTCTGGAGACCCAAACGTCCTCAGGACTAGACGGCCGGGAGGGCGGCGGCAGTGAGCGGCGCGTTATCCGGTATAATCGGCATGTCCATGTTCATGTTGGTTACCGTTCTGGTATTCCAGATCATGGACATCGTGTGGAACACCCAGGTATACGGCCATCAAGAATTCACTCAGCGAATCGAGGAGCGGCAGGCCACCGCCATCGATGTGGAATCAACTTCAGACACTACCACGGATTGCCTTACATATACTGCCACTGTAGCTAACACCGGAGACACCGTAGTCACCGATTTCACCGAGATGGACATCTTGGTCCAATACACCGGTAGTGGGGAAAATCAGGTCGCGTCTCGTCTGGTGTACACCTCGAATTGGACTATCAGCATGAGTCCCGATAGCCGGGACCCGAACGCCTGGAACCCTGATGAAACCGCTACGATCACTTTCACTCTGCTCTTGGCGCTCAAGGACAATACTCTTGGAACCGTGGTGGTGGTCACGCCTCAGGGGGTGTTGGATTCCAGCTACTTCAGTTGTATCTGCGCGGTAAGTGACACTGGATATTTGAGCCCCACCACTCAAGCCGCCGACACGGGTGGGGACGGCGACGGCTTCGAGTCGGATCCAACTAACGCCTTTGCCGACGACGCCTCTTCCGCCACCAACGTTGGGGGCGACGGCGACCGGCACCGGTTCTATGACTATGGAATCTCCCTGAAGAGCAGTTGCGGCATCAGCGGGATCGAAGTGCGGCTGGACTGGTGGCTGAGCGCTCTCGGCGGCGGCAACAGCATGGACGTGGAGCTGTCCTGGGACGGCGGGACTTCGTGGACGGCGGCCAAGACCGACGCGGTGGAAAGCACCTCGGAGCGCAGTGCGATCTTGGGAGGCTCTTCAGATACCTGGGGCCGGACTTGGGCGGCCGCGGAACTCAGCGATAGCAATTTCTGGGCGCGGGTCACAACCAACGGTTCCGGCGGCCTGACCTACTACCTGGATTGGGCGCCGGTCAAAGTGTATTACGCCCCTTAGGGCCCAAACCCGTCCATGGCTCCCAGCATCATGCCTTGATATAATCGCGCCATTCCTATCGAGGGTGGTGCGGAATTGACAATGGCTAGAGACCAAGCCCTGAGCATCATGGCGCGTCTGGGCGCCCAACCGGCGGTGGCATTTTACGAAGGCGGCGTCGCTTCGGCAATCTCGGCGATCCTCTCAGAGATGCCGCTGCCTTTCAGCGTGGATGAATTCGGTAATATCATCGTGCGCGTTCCTGGGCGAAGTTCGGAAGTTTCGCCTCTGGCATTAGTTGCCCACATGGATCATCCGGGCTTCGAGGCAGTGGCGGTCCATGATGGGTACTTGGTCGGCGAAGCTTTGGGCGGCGTGCCGGAATCCAGTTTCGACAAAGGAGTGCCGCTTCAGGTTGTATTGGCCGATGGAGAGCGCCTATCGGCGGAGACCGCCGGCCGTCACGGGGACGAGAGCGAGCGAAAGGTTCTCATTAAATTGGGCCAACCCAGGGAAGTAGGTCTGCCGTGTTCGGTGGTTTTCGACCTTCCCGATTTCCTGTTGGACGGCGATATTATTCGCATGCGGGCGGTAGACGATCTGGCCGGTTGTGGCAGTATCCTGGCGGTCTTGGCTGGACTTGCCGCACAGGCGCCCGATGGGGATGTCTATGGCATTTTTACCCGCGCCGAAGAAGTGGGATTGGTCGGAGCCCGGCTGATGGCCGAAGCGGGTACTTTACCGGCCAACACCTTGGTCCTGTCTGTTGAGTCCAGCCGCACCCTGCCCGGCGCGGAGATGGGTAGCGGGCCGGTGGTGCGGGTTGGCGACGCCGGTTATACCTTCGACTCCGATGCTGAGTCGGCATTGATTCGCGCTCGGGAGACGTTGCAGGCCAGGCCCCAGGGATTCGATGTACAGCGTCAGTTGATGAGTGGCGGCACCTGCGAGGCCAGCGCATTCGCCCTGCACGGTTACCGGACCACCGGCATCGCCTTTCCCCTGGGGAACTATCATAACGGTGGGGAGGACGGAGCCATAAAGGCTGAATACATCCACGTGGACGATTTCCTGGGTGGCATCGAGTTGATGCTGGAGGCTTCTTACCGGGTGTCTGACCGGGAAAATACCGGGTTCCGGCAGCGATTGCGGGAAGTCCCCGACGACTTCCGCCGGCGGCTGAGGGATACGGTTCAGCGCTAGCGGCCGCCACGGAGGGTGGTTCGACAGGCTCACCACGAACGGGGTTTGTAAATCCGAGCTTTGGCCAGGTATTCGAAGAAAGCTATAGGCAGGACACTAGGCCAACCCCACCACCCTCACCCGGTTATTGTTGCTGTCGGCGATGAACAGGTTGCCGGCCCGGTCTACGCCAACCCCGTGGGGTCGGTCCAATCCCGCGGCTGTTGGGTTCCCGCCGTCGCCATCGGCTCCC
>ENA-ORDI01000804-ORDI01000804.1-marine-metagenome-genome-assembly--contig:-NODE-804-length-19490-cov-3.140164_pt1 | contig 19490 bp, 16 predicted proteins | sample MGYA00248628_ERZ508525 | MGnify/ENA primary metagenome ERZ508525 (study PRJEB26195, sample SAMN05422138) | marine metagenome | isolation source: East of Porto Seguro, South Atlantic Ocean | place... | reverse complement strand
CCCGCCGAGCGCGACCGACAGCTATCTCAACATCGCCAACATCATCTCGGCGGCCGAGATCAGCCAGGCGGATGCGATCCATCCCGGCTATGGCTTCCTGTCCGAAAACGCCAAGTTCGCCGAGATCGTCGAGGCGCACGACATCAAGTGGATCGGCCCCAAGCCCGAACACATCCGCACGATGGGCGACAAGGTCACCGCCAAGAAAACCGCCGGCGATCTGGGTCTGCCACTGGTCCCGGGCAGTCCGGGCGCGGTCGAAAGCGTCGAGGAAGCGAAGCGGATCGCCGCCGAAATCGGCTATCCCGTGCTGGTCAAGGCGGCGAGCGGCGGCGGCGGTCGCGGCATGAAGGTCGTGCCCGAGGAAAGCCAGCTCGAAAGCCTGATGAGCCAGGCCAAGTCCGAAGCAAAATCCGCCTTCGGTGACGACACCGTCTATCTCGAGAAATATCTCGGCAATCCGCGCCACATCGAATTCCAGGTGTTCGGCGACGGGCGCGGCAATGCCATCCATCTTGGCGAGCGTGACTGTTCGCTGCAGCGACGCCACCAGAAGGTGCTCGAGGAAGCGCCCTCCCCCGTGCTGGGCGAGGAAGACCGCATGCGCATGGGCGAGGTTTGCGCGCAGGCCATGCGCGACATGGGCTATCGCGGCGCGGGCACGATCGAGTTCCTGTGGGAAAACGGCGAGTTCTACTTCATCGAGATGAACACGCGCCTGCAGGTCGAACACCCCGTGACCGAAGCGATCACCGGCGTCGATCTGGTGCGTGAGCAGATCCGTATCGCCGCGGGTGAGGACCTCTCGGTCGCGCAGGACGAGATCGAGTTCAAGGGGCACGCAATCGAGTGCCGCATCAACGCCGAAGACCCGTGGACTTTCGCGCCATCGCCCGGCGAGGTGACCTATTACCATGCCGCCGGCGGCATGCATGTGCGCGTCGATAGCGGGCTCTATCAGGGCTATCGCATCCCGCCCTATTACGACAGCATGATCGCCAAGCTGATCGTTTACGGTCGCACGCGTGAAGGCTGCATGATGCGGTTGAAGCGCGCGCTCGAGGAGATGGTGGTCGAAGGCGTGAAAACCTCGATCCCGCTGCACCAGGAATTGCTCCAGCAGGACGATGTGAAGAGCGGGAACTACTCGATCAAATGGCTCGAGGACTGGCTCAAGACGCGCGAGAGCTGATCTGTCCGCGGCTGGCCCGCGATGTAGGCAATTCTCCTTCGCAGCCGCATGGCAATTACCGGACATTGGCCCGCCTTCCCCGCGCGACGGGGTAAGGCGGGCCGTCTCGTTTTATCCGAGCAACTGTTTCACGTTCCGATACTCGTTCGTGCCGAACTGCTGGACATAGGCTGCCATCAGCGCCGCCACATCGGTCGGGGTGCCTTCTGCTGCAACGGTTTCCCCGGGCACGAGGTCGGACGCCGCACGCGATGCGGCCACGCGCTCGGTGATCGACATGTCCGGCGCAGCGGGATCGCTTGCTGCGCTGGACGCAACGGCTACCGCCGAGGCAGCCGATGTCGTCGTGGTCGCACCTTGGGCGGTAGCGGAGTTGTTCGCGCCTTGCTGCGGCGCGGGGTAGGTAACCGGATCTTCGGCGGGCGCCGAAGGCTGATAGGTGACGCCCGGCTCGCTGGATGCGGGCGATGGTGCAGACTGGGCAGGGGCAGGCGTGGGTTCCGGTACCGGGGCAGCCGGCGTAGTTCGCTGCGGCGGCATGATCGCTGTCAGTACCGAGTTGAGAAGAAAACTCATCGAAAATCCTTGGCTAGTGGGCGCGACCATGCCGCCACTAGGCCGAAGGATATTAAGTGATGGCCTCGGCAATAGGTGAATACCCTGATCTAACCAGAACAGGTGATTCCACCTGTACGACTGGATGCGCGGCTCAGTGTGCAGCCTCCCCCGCGCCCAGATGCTGGCGCAGAAAGGCAAGCGTTTTCGGCCAATTGTCCTTGCGCGCCTCGTTGTTCGCTACCGCGCTGCCGCCCATGCTGGCCAATTCCTCGAAATTCTCGTCGGTTTCTTCGCGGGGCGCACCGGCAACCGCATGGCCAGCCCCGGCATAGGCCAGCACCTCTACCGGCGGTCCGCCGCGCTCGCGACTGCGTGCTTCGAGTTGGCGCGCCATCGGGCAGGACGGCCACAACTGATCCTGCTCTCCGCAGATGAGCAGGACCGGCCCTGCGACCTTTTCCACCGCGATCGCCGCATCCGCATGGCCATCGAGACCGGCGAGGCTCTGTTCGTACATCCCCGCGATCGTCATGCCGGTGAACCATTCCCACCACTCCGGCATGTCATAGGGCAAATACGCCACCGGCGTCCCCTCGATGCTCCAGGACGAGCTGAACTGAGAGAAGTCCGTGGCGCTCCAGTCGAAGCCCTGCCAGACGACGCTGCTGGGCATGGAAGCGACCACCGCACGGATTTCAGGGCGCATGCTGGCGAACAGCAGTGCCCCCTCGGCGCCCTTCGAACCGCCGACAAGACCGATGCGATCGGTATCGATATCCTCGCGCGCCTGCAGGTAACGAAGCGCGGCATCGAAGGTCTCGAATGGGACCATGTCGAAGGTTTTGGTTGCTTCGGACGTCCGGTAATAGCCGGGATATAGCACCGAATAGCCTTCGGCCTGCAGCAGCCGGGCCCGAGCATTTATGCCTTCCTGCAGCCCCCCTTCGGATCCCCCCAAGAGAATGATAGCGGGATGCGGGCCTGCGCCCGGCGCAGGGAAGAAATTGGCCGGACGGTCGTTGAGCACCACGCGTTCGCCGCCCTCGCCCGGGTCGTCCACGGTGATCGGCATGTCCGGAGGGGCGAACAAGAAATAGCCTGCCCCGACGACTGCCAGCACCACCAGGACGAGCCCGCCCAGGACCCACTTCAGTTTGCGACCCATCATTCCCCTCGCTGCGTCCGATCCCGACGCGTGCCCCTCAGTCGAAAGTAAAGCCCGCCGCTTCGGCCTCGGCGATCACTTCTTCACCTGTCTGGCGTGGATGATCGCCTGCAATGCGCGACCAGTTCGCACTTTCGTCGACGAAAATCTCTTTCTCGATAGTGTGCTTTGCGGCGGCATCGAACAGCCCCGCGGAAAAGCTGCGGTTGCCCGTAGGCAGGAACCGGTACCACAGATTGCTGCCGCAGTTGGAGCAGAAGGCACGCTCGGCCCATTCGCTCGACTGATAAGCAGTGACCGCTTCTTCGCCCGACACGCGCGGGTTCTCGCCGGTCTGCGCGCTGTAGAACGAGCCCGCCCAACGGCGGCACATGTCGCACTGGCAGATTTCGATATGCTGAGCAGGATTGTCGAGCGCGATCGTCACCGCGCCGCACAGGCAATGGCCCTCGATCCGCGCCTCGCCGCTCATAGCGGCACACCCGGCTCGAGCTTGCTGGTGCGGATCGTCAGCGATGTCTTCACGCTTTCGACATTGGGCGCCGGCGTCAGCTTGCTGGTCAGGAATTCCTGGAAACTCTGCAAATCCTTGCTGACGATCTTGATGATGAAGTCGATCTCGCCATTGAGCATGTGGACCTCGCGCACTTCGGCCAGATCGTGCATCGCGATTTCGAACTCGCGCAACGCGTCTTCCGCCTGGCTCTTGAGGCTGACCATGGCGAAGACGGTGATCGAGAAACCGAGCTGCGAGGGATCGAGCTCGGCGTGATAGCCCCGGATTACGCCCTCCTCCTCAAGCGAGCGAACCCGCCGGAGGCAGGGCGGCGCGGTCAGGCCGACCCGATGCGCCAGTTCCACATTGGTGATTCGTCCCTCGGACTGGAGCTCTGCCAGCAACCGCCGGTCGATTTCATCGAGATTGGCCATCCGTACTGCCTTTGCTACCCTTGCGTCACTGGCGGCGCATCGTGAAACTTCCACGAAATGTTAACAACGCGATGCAGCCGTCTTGCCTAACATTATTATCCTTGCCAGCAATTGTCCCGCTTTGCAACGCGCTGGCAACTTTCCGTTCAGCCTAACTCTTACAGCGGTAGAAACCTCGCTCTGCGATGGGCTAGGTCTCAGCTCCCCCAACCCCGCCGCCCGATCCCGCCGGAGAATTGATGCATTTCGACGACCGCCTTGCCACTGTGTTGCGCCACCGCGCCACGGGCGAACGTGCGGCGAAAACGCAGTTCCGGCAGTTGCTCGACCTGCTGGGCGAACGGCCGCAAGCGGGGGATCCGGCGCTCAAGGCCGCAGCCTATCTCCGGTTGATCGCGCTGGCCGAGGTCATTTCTGTCCCCGACCGCGCGGCGATCGTCGGCGAAAACGGTTGGCGTTTCCGCAATCCCGAACTCGTCCGCTGGTTTGGTGAAGCCCATCCTTCGATCGCGGGAGCGGCACTATATCGCGCGCAGCTGACCGATGCCGAGTGGGCCGAGCTGATCCCGCGCCTGCCGATCCGCGCGCGCGGTTTCCTGCGCCATCGGCGCGACCTGCCTGCGGGCGCGCTGCGCGTACTCGATCGACTGGGCGTGGCGGATCGCGCGCTGCCGATGCCAGCCGCTTCGCCCGCTGCCCCTTCCGAAGCCGCGCCCGAAGCGCAGGCCGCGGCGACACCGCCGGTCGCGCCGGGCGAGCCCGAACCACTGGTCCTGCGCCCGGCCATGCTGCGCGATGACCCTGCGCCAGAGTCCGAGGACGCAAAAGCTCCGCCGTCGCCGCCCGACACCGAACCGGAGCCAGAGCCGGAGCCGACCCAGCTCAGTCCAGCTGCACCGCCCCCCGCGCCAAAGCCTACCCCTTCGGCCAGCCGCACGCCCACACCCGCCAGCACCGCGCAGCCCGATGGCATCCGCGCGCTCGTCGAACGCATCGAATCGTTCCGCAAGGCGCGAGTGCCCGCGTCGCAACCAACCGAAGCGCCGACATTGCCGATGGCCGAGCTCGAACACGCCGCGCCGCGCCGCACGCTCGACAATTTTGCGTTCGGCACCAATTCGGAGGGCCGGATCGACTGGGCCGACCCGCAAGTCGCGCCCATGGTGGTGGGCATCGATCTTGCGCACAAACGCGAGAAGGTCACGCCCGAAGAGGACTTCGCCACCGCTTTCCTCAACCGCCAGCCCTTGCGCGCTCTGCCGATCCGCTTGCGCGGTGCCGAAGCGATCGAGGGTGACTGGATCGTCGATGCCGCACCGCGCTTCACCCGCGGCGAAGGGCGCTTCTACGGCTATGTCGGCCGCTTCCGCCGCGCGATTGCCGAAGTGGACACGCGCGCGCAGCGCGGAGCGGACCGGCTGCGCCAGTTGCTTCACGAACTGCGGACGCCCGTCAACGCGATGCAAGGCTATGCCGAGGTCATCCAGCAGCAGGTATTCGGCCCGACGCCGCATGAATATCGCGCGCTGGCGGCTTCGATCGCGGGGGATTCCGCGCGGATCCTGGCGGGTTTCGACGAGTTGGACCGGCTCGCGCGGCTCGAAACCGGCGCGCTCGATCTGGAGGCGGGAGAAAGCGACCTGTGCGCGATCGTACGCGCCCAAATTGGCCAGCTGCAGACCGTGCTGGGTCCACGTGTTGCACGGTTCGAAGCGCGGATCGCCGACCGTCCCGCGCCGTTGCCGCTCGCGCCCAACGAAGCGGAAATGCTCGGCTGGCGCATTCTGGCGACGCTTGCCGGGGCGACGGGAGCAGGTGAAACGATCGGACTGGAACTTGCCCCGGACGGCGACCAGATCGTGCTCCGCGCGCAATTGCCGACCAAGCTCGCCGGTGCGGAGGACGTCTTCGCATCCGATGTGCGATCGGGCGGTAGCACGCTGAGTTCGGGCATTTTCGGCGCGGGCTTCTCGCTGCGCCTCGCCCGGGCGGAAGCGCGCGCGGCCGGGGGCGATCTTGTGCGCGAGGAGGAACGCCTCGTCCTCAGCCTACCGCTCTTGACCGCTTCCGGGTCGCTGCCTAGCCCTGCCGATGCGCCCGATCGCGCGGCCGGCTAGGATTTCGCAAATCGCCCACGCCAATCTCCTTGTCCCACCCGAACCTGCCCAGCAGGTGACCTTTACCAAGGGCTTCGGTCCCCGGTCGCTGCTGACCGTGGATACCGAAGAAGAGTTCGACTGGAACGCCCCCTTCCGCGCCGATGGCTATGGCCTCGACCACGTGCGCGCGATCTCGGGTTTTCAGGAATTCTGCGAAGGGCTGCAAGTGACGCCGGTCTATCTGGTCGACTGGCCGATCGCCAACGACCCGCTGGCGCGCGATATCATCGGTGACGCGGTCCGTGCGGGGAAGGCAGAGATCGGGGTCCAGTTGCACCCATGGGTCAATCCGCCCTTCAGCGAGGAGGTCAGCACGCACAACAGCTATGCGGGCAACCTCCCCCCCGACCTCGAAGAGGCCAAGTACCGCAAACTGCGCGACAAGATCGAAGAAAGCTTCGGCACGCTGCCGCGCATTTATCGCGCAGGGCGCTACGGTCTCGGCCCGCAGACCACGCGGTTGTTGAGCGAAACGGGTGTCGCGATCGACAGTTCGGTCCGCGCGAATTTCGACTATTCCGCCTTTCACGGTCCGGACTACAGCCGCCATCCGCTGACCCCGTACTGGACGGACGCCGGACGCAAGCTGATCGAGCTTCCGCTGACCACCGTCTTCTGGGGATTGTTGCGGCGGCAGGCGCCTGCGCTGTTTCCCTTGGCAACGAAGTATCCGCTGCTGGGCTCGGCACTGGCCCGGCTCGGCCTGCTCGAGCGCATTTCGCTTACGCCCGAGGGCGTAAGCGCCGAAGAAGCCCTGCGGGCGGTCGATATCGCGATCGACGATGGCCTCCCCGTCCTTGTGCTTAGCTTTCACAGCCCCTCGCTGCAGAAGCGCCACACGCCTTACGTCCGCGACGAAAATGATCTGGACGCGCTCTACGACTGGTTCCGCGCGGTCTATGGCTATCTGCATCAACGCGGCGTGCGCCCCACCACGGTTGCGGAAATCATGCGCGCGGTCGACGCCTAGCGCTTGCATGCCCGCGGCAGCGCGGCTAGGCGCGCGGTTCCGCACGGCGTGGCTGGGGGCCTGTAGCTCAGTTGGTTAGAGCTGGCCGCTCATAACGGCTAGGTCGCGGGTTCGAGTCCTGCCGGGCCCACCATGCCCGGCGCGGTGCGGGAAATCGGTCGGGGAGTGGCGCAGCCTGGTAGCGCACTTGTTTTGGGTACAAGGGGTCGCTGGTTCGAATCCAGTCTCCCCGACCAGTATTTCGTGATCCGGCGCCACGCGCGATGTGGCGCCGTTCCGGAAGCGCCGCAGCCGGCACGCGGGAGACTTCGGTGAACACGAACGCCAGCGCAGCTTCCGCATCGATCGATCCGCGCCTGATCTGGGCCATCGCGCTTCCTGCCATGGCAACCAATGTCGCCACCGCGCTGATCGGCGTGGGAGACATGTGGATCGTGGGCCGACTGGGCGATGCGCCGACGCAGGGCGCGGTCGACATCGGTGCGAAGCTGTTCGCCGCACTGTTCACCGTGATGAACTTTCTCAAGATGGGCACCACCGGCCTGGTCGCACAGGCGGGCACGCGTTCGGGCGAGCGGGCGCAGGCCGAGGTGCTGGTCAAGGGCGTCATCGTAGCGCTGGCCATCGCCGCGCTACTTCTCGGCGCTAAGCCCTTGCTGCTTCCGGTCATGCTCGACGTGCTCGGCGCCGAAGGCGCGGTGCGCAGCGCCGCGGTGACCTATGCCGACATCCGTTACTGGAGCGCACCCGCCGTACTCGCCAATTTCGCGCTGGTCGGATTTCTGGTCGGTCGCCGGCGAATGCGCGAAGTCCTGGTCATCGAAGTGCTCTACAATGTTCTCAACGTGGTGCTGGGACTGTGGCTCGCATTGGGTCTCGGGTGGGGCATTGCAGGCATCGGCTGGTCGAGCTTCATCGCCGAATTCGCCAAGCTGTCGCTCACGGGAATGCTGATCTGGCACCTGGCGGGTAGCGAACTGCGCGCGGTGCTGCAGGGCGGAGCGAACCTTTCGCTGCGCGCGCTGCGGCCATTTCTCGCGGTCAATCGCGACCTCTTCCTGCGCACCGTCGTGCTGATGCTCGCGATCGTGGCGCTCACCCGGCTCGGAGCGGAGCGTGGCGCGGTAACATTGGCGGCGAACGGGATCGTCTACCAGCTGTTCATCCTCTCGGCATTGCTGCTCGACGGTTTCGAGAATGCGGCGCAGGTTCTCAACGGCGAGCGCAAGGGTGACGACGACCGCGCGGGGTTCACCGCGTTCATCCGGGCGATCCTGTTGCGCTGCCTTGCGACAGCGATCGCGCTTGCGGCGGTTTTTGCCGCGTTCGGGGGCGTGATAACCGACAGTTTTGCAGCCACCAGCGAAGTCGCCGCAGAGGCGCGCCGGCTGGGGCCATGGATCGTCGCGCTGCCGCTGGCGGGCTTTGCCGGCTTCGTCCTCGACGGCGTGTTCGTCGGCGCGAGCTGGACGCGCGCGCTGCTGCTGTCGATGGCTGGCGCGGCGACGCTCTACGCGGTGCTGCTGTGGCTCACCTGGCCGCTCGGCAATGACGGATTGTGGGCGAGCTTCATCGCCTTCCTCGCGCTGCGGGCGGCTTTTCAGATCGGGCTGATGCCGCGGCTGCTACGCCGCGAATGGCGCTGACAATCTGTTGAAAAATGAGCGTTTCAACCGCGCGCTTCGCGGCGCCGGTCGGATTCCGCATTGATCGGGGTGACCACCGCGCGCTTGCTGCCGTCCTCGTCGCGCACCGTGCGATTGCGGCCATCGGCCTTGGCACGGTAAAGCGCGGCATCGGTCCGCGCGAACAGCTTGCCATAGCCTTCACCCTGCCCCCGCCCGGCCGCGCCGAAGCTAGCGGTCAGTCGATGATCTTCCGGCATGCCGTCGATCGCGGTCTTGGCAAAATTGACGCGGATACGGTCGGCCATGGTGACCGCCGCTTCTTCCTGACAATTCCACGCCAATATGCAGAATTCCTCGCCACCGATCCGGCCCGCAATGTCGCAGTCGCGCACCGTGCGCTTGATGATCTCGCCGAATTGCGCGATCGCCCGATCGCCGATCTGATGGCCCCACACATCGTTGACCGCCTTGAAGTGGTCGATATCGGCCACCACCAGCGAGATCGGCACGCATTCCTGCTTGGCCCGCTCCATCGCCGCAACGACATCCTGCTCGAAGGCCCGGCGGGTGCGCAGGCCCGTCAGCCCGTCGAGATCCGCCTGTTCGCGCACCTGCTTGATCTGGTCGTAGACGCAGGCACCGATCAGCACCATCGCCGACATCAGCGAAATGAAGGCGAGTGCCAGATTGAGCACCGAATAATAGACCGATTCGCGGTAGACATCGGCGGCGATCCCCTGTTCGATCAACAAGGTGAGAACCGGGCGGATCATGAATTGCGCCGCCACCAGGCTGTGCGTCGCAATGATGAGCTTGTCGATCGCCTCGCGGCGCTGCGCCCCCAGCAGTGACATCACGCAAACGATATACATCGACCCGTAGCCGACATTCACGATGATCAGGCGCGAGGTGATATCGTTCGAGGTGAGCACCGCCACCGCCAGCGTCGTTGCGGATAGGCCGTAAATGACCAGCAAGACGCCGAGATAGGGCGGTTGCCCGGCCCGGCTCGTCAGCGCCCAGACGCCCGTGGCCACGCTCAGCGTGTAGAAGAACTGCGTGACGTGGAAGACATAGGGCGAACCGGTATTGAACAGGTGCGTCGAGGCGAAGCCGAGTGCGAAGAACACGTAGGCCAGCGCAAAGCCGAGCACATAAGTACCCATCTTTCCGCGCCACCACATCACCACGAAGACCGCGATGAACACGATCGACATGGCGGGCGTGATCAAGCCCATTATCTGTTCGCGCATGGACTGCCCCTGCCCTTCCTACGCGAAGTATAAGGGTCGGCCCTTAATAGTTCGTGTAAGTATTTCCCCTGAAGCGGCGCTCAATTGCGACTTGTGGGCAGATTGTCCAGCCTGTCCTGGCAAACTTCGCATCACATGCGCTCGGCGGGAGGATTGCAAGGGCGCGGAAATGCCCGCGCTTGCCCCTTGGCGCGGGTGCGACTATCTGCGCCGCAAAGCTTCCGGGCCCGCGCGCCCGCAATTCCAATTCCATCCGAAGGACCTTTGCCCGATGGCCGCCCAGTACGCTTTCGTCATGAAGGACATGACCAAGACCTTTCCCGGTGCGAACAAGCCGGTGCTCAGCAACATCAATTTGCAATTCTACCAGGGTGCCAAGATCGGCATCGTCGGCCCCAACGGCGCGGGCAAGTCGACGCTGATCAAGATCATGGCGGGCATCGACACCGATTTCACCGGTGAAGCCTGGCCGGGCGAGAACATCACCGTCGGCTATCTCGAGCAGGAGCCCGAGCTCGACGAGAGCAAGACCGTGCTCGAAAACGTCAAGGACGGCGCGCGCGGCATCGCCGACATGGTCGAACGCTTCAATGCGATCGGCATGGAAATGGGCGAGGAAGACGCCGATTTCGACGCGCTCAGCACCGAGATGTCGGAACTGCAGGACAAGATCGACGCGGTCGACGGCTGGACGCTCGACAACCAGCTCGAAGTCGCGATGGAAGCGCTGCGGTGCCCGCCGGGCGACTGGCCCGTCACCGACCTGTCGGGCGGTGAAAAGCGCCGCGTCGCGCTTACCCGCCTGCTGATCCAGAAGCCCTCCATCCTGCTGCTGGACGAACCGACCAACCACCTCGACGCCGAAAGCGTCCAGTGGCTCGAAAACCACCTCAAGGATTACGCGGGTGCGGTGCTGATGATCACCCACGATCGCTACTTCCTCGACAATGTGGTGGAATGGATCCTCGAACTCGACCGCGGGTCGTACTACCCCTACGAAGGCAATTACTCGACCTACCTGGAAAAGAAGGCCAAGCGTCTCGAGCAGGAAAGCCGCGAGGAGAGCGGCCGCCAGAAGGCGCTGTCGCGCGAACTCGAATGGATCCGGCAGACGCCCAGCGCGCGCCAGACCAAGTCCAAGGCGCGCGTGCGCAAGTTCGAACAGCTCCAGGAAGAGCAGCAGAACCGCAAGCCCGGCAAGGCACAGATCGTGATCCAGGTGCCCGAACGCCTGGGCGGCAAGGTCATCGAGGCCAACAATATCTCGAAGGCCTATGGCGACAAACTGCTGTTCGAAAACCTTTCCTTCATGCTCCCCCCGGGCGGTATCGTCGGCGTGATCGGTCCCAACGGCGCGGGCAAGTCGACGCTGTTCAAGATCCTCACCGGCAAGGAAGAGCCCGACAGCGGCACGGTGGAAATCGGCTCGACCGTCCATCTCGGCTATGTCGACCAGAGCCGCGACCATCTCGATCCGAGCAAGAACGTCTGGGAGGAAATCTCCGACGGGCTCGACTACATGAAGGTCAACGGTCACGACACCAGCACGCGGGCCTATGTCGGCGCGTTCAACTTCAAGGGCGCTGACCAGCAGAAGAATGTCGGCAAGCTGTCGGGCGGTGAGCGCAACCGCGTACACATGGCCAAGATGCTCAAGGAAGGCGGCAACGTCCTGCTGCTCGACGAACCGACCAACGATCTCGATGTCGAAACGCTCGGCGCGCTCGAGGAGGCAATCGAGAATTTCGCCGGTTGCGCGGTGGTTATCTCGCACGACCGCTTCTTCCTCGACCGTCTGGCGACGCACATCCTCGCATTCGAGGGCGATAGCCATGTCGAATGGTTCGAAGGCAATTTCGAAGCTTATGAGGAAGACAAGCGTCGCCGCCTCGGCGATGCGGCGGACCGTCCCACTCGCCTCGCCTACAAGAAACTGACCCGTTAAGCCTCGGGTCAGCCTCCGATGTCCAACAAACGGCGAAGGGGGCTGACTTGTACTATCGGGAAGTAAAGGTTTCGACCGAGACCGAACTGCGCTGGGCGGCGCTCTATGGCCTGGCATGGTTCGTCTGCGCCATGGTGGCGCTGCAGCTTACCGAGGGTGCCGACGGCATCGCCGCCGTCTGGCCCTCGAGCGGTATCTTCGTGGCCGCGCTGCTGCATCTCAATCCCCGCGGACGCAATATGGTGACCGCCTGTGTCGCGGTTGCGAGCTTCGCGGCCAATTTCAGCGCAGGCGCCGCTCCGCTGGCTTCGCTCGGTTACACCATTGCCAATCTGATCGAAGGCTGGCTGGTGTTCAGCCTGATGGGCCGCGGGCAATCGAAGTACATGTTGCTCGCGCGGCCGTTGAACCTCGTTCGCTTTGCCGGATCCGCCGTGATCGGCGGGGCCGCCAGCGCGCTGATGGCCGGAGTGTTGTCGCGCAATTTCGACACGATTTTCCTGTCTTCTTGGATGAGCACCGTCACCCTGGGCATGCTGATCGTGACCCCCGTGATCCTCTTCCTGCTGCAGGATCGCAAGCACGACCGCGGCATTCTGACCTTCCGGGGTTTCTGGATCATGGTTTTCGTGATCCTGACCGCGCTCGCGGCTTTCGGCCAGGCCGACGTCCCACTGCTCATCCTGCCGCTGGTGGCAATCTCGATCACCACGGCTGCGATCGGCCTGAGCGGCGCCGTTTTGGCCCTCCTGCTGGTCGCCACGATCGGGTCGGTGCTGACCATCTTCAATCTCGGCCCTGTGGGGCAGTTCTTCCCCCCAGTCGAACAGCAGGTCCTGTTCTTGCAGGTCTATCTGTTGGCGCTGCTGGTCTCGACCCTACCCGTGGCGCTGTCGCTGGCACGTCACCGCAGGGACCTTGACCAGATCGCCACCAGCAATCGCTTGCTCGAGAATGCCGAACGCGCGGCGCGTGTAGGCCATTGGCGGCACACGCCCGAAATGCCTGCGATCTACTGGTCCGACGAGGCCGCGCGAATGCTCGACGTCCAGCACCTGCCGCGTACGCTCGAAGAGTTGACGCAGATATTCCACGAGACGGACCAATTGCGCGTTACCGGACTGATGGCCACTGCGTTGCAGACCGGTGTCCCCCTCGCTTTCGAAGCCCGGATCGAACGCGACGATGGCACGATCAGCCAGTTCGAATGCCGTACCGAGATCGAACTGGGAGCCGACGGTCGGGCATCGGAGGTTTTCGGCACCATCATGGATGTAACCGAGCGCGCCGAAGCCCTGCGCGAACTGGAGCGTGCCCGCGAACGCGCCGAGACCGAAGCCGCCGAAGTTCGCATTCTCGCCGAAACCGATCATCTCACGGGCATCCCGAACCGGCGCAAGATCATCGGGCGGCTGGGCGTCGAAATGGAGCTGGCGGAAGCGGGCGACCAGACAATTACGATCGCAATGGTCGATATCGATCACTTCAAGTCGATCAACGATCGTTTCGGTCACGAAGTGGGCGACATGACATTGGTCAAGGTGAGCCAGGTCCTCGAAGCGCAATTGCAGGGACGCGAAATGGTCGGCCGGCTCGGCGGCGAGGAATTTCTGCTCGTCATGCCCGACAACGATGCGCAGCAGGTTCGCGACCGCTGCCTGGTCCTGGCCGATGCGCTGGCCAATCTCGACTGGAACGCGGCGGGTCTCGAACGCGTCACTGTCAGCATCGGCGTGGCGCAGTACAATTTGCGCTGGGACGAAAGCCAGTTGCTGCGCGCAGCCGATGATGCGCTCTACCGCGCCAAGCACAGCGGGCGGGCGCGTTGCGTGGTCTATGAAGAACTCGAACCTCTGTGATCGATAATGTGAGCCGGGTGCGCGCCGACTTCGTTTGACGCATTGCCGCCGAATTGCGACACTGGGGCCAAGGTATCCGCTTCCGGATACGATCCCGGCGGCTTTCCGCAGCCGCGCAAATCCAATTTCGAGAAGGACATTTATGCCAACTCCCGCAAACGGTGACACCGTATCGATCGACTACGTGCTGCGCAGAGGCGACGGCGAAGTGGTCGGCACCACCGAAGAACAGGGCCCGCAGGACATCCAGCTGGGCAGCGGCCAGATCTTCCCGCAGATCGAGCAGGCGCTGACCGGCATGGAAGTCGGCGAGGAACAGACTGTCGAGATCGCGTGCGACAGCGCTTTCGGCCCGCGTCGGGATGAACTGGTCATCGAGATCCCGCGCGAGAACCTGCCGCCCGAACCGGCACCGCAGCCGGGCATGGCGCTGCAGGCCCAGCAGCAGGACGGTACGCCGATGACGCTCTATGTCGTCGAAGTCGGCGACCAGGCTATCAAGGCTGACGGCAACCACCCGCTCGCCGGCGAAGACATCAGCTTCGCGATCACGCTGCGCGATATCAAGCAGGCGGCGTAAGAGGAACGGCTGGGCGATCGCCTGCGGCTCCGTGTCCATGGACCGGATTCGCGGCGTTCGCCCAGGCCACCTAGAAACTGCCCGTGGTAGCACACCCCGTCAGGGCGCTATCCAACGCGCCTCATCCGGAGTCAGCAGCGCGCGACGATGGCCCGAATGAGCGAGACTGAACCAGTCAATTTCCTCCACTTCGACCATTAACAGCGCGAAATTGGGGCGCGCGGGAACCAGCTGGGCATCGGCGGGCTCGGACGTTTCGAACGCTCCGGGCAATCCCGACGTGGGCACGGGCGATGACTGACCGGGCGCATCTCCGAGATAGCATCGGCGCGCAAAATTGGTGCTTTCGGCCCAAGCCTCTTCCACGCGCGCGCCGTCCCGTTCGATCCGGGCCCGGCCCCGCATTCGCAACTGGATTTTCGCCTGTTTGTCGTAGCCCAGCACCGCGATCCGGGGGTCGCGCAGTATGGCTGCCACCTTCGGCGCACGCGCATCAGTGTGGAAGCGCAGCAGCCAGCCCCCTCGCTCTACCCCGCGCAGCACCATGACCCGCGCATCGGCATCCGCGGTGGCGACCACGGGCGTGTGCATCGGGACCGAACGGTCGGTCACTGCATGGGTAAGCCGATCAGTCACATCGGCGCGGATCTCTCCGAAGTCTTCGTACATGCTGCCAGCAATGCACGGTAAGCCCGATGGTGCCAAGCTCACTTTGTTCATGAAAGTTTATAGCTACATGAACCGAAGCCGTACGAAGCGGTTCAGTTTCGGGTCAGGCCGGTCTGTTACAAACTGCTACATCGACAGGCCGCGGGTGGTGGAGCGGCTCAGGACAGACACTAGAGGATACGCTCCATGACATTGACCAAGTTGATGAAGGGCAGCGCGCTTGGGGCACTTGCAGCTGCGATGGCCTTCGTTGCCCTTCCCGATCCCGCCGAAGCCCAGTCTCGCGATCGACAGGAACGCGCGCAGCGCGATCGCGGCGATCGTGGGGATGCCCGCCAGCAGCGCCAACGCCAGCGCAGCGAAGCACGCCAGCGTATGCGCCAACAGGATTCGCGTGAATTCCGCCGCGCTCGAAGCGAACGCCGGCCTGTTCAGGTCGACCGCCAGGACAGTCGCGGCAACAACCGCGCAGATCTGAGCCGCGCCCGCGGACAAAGCAGGGATCGCGCCGAGGCTGCGCGCGAGCGCAACGCCCGTCGCGAAGCACGTGCGCGTTCCGAAGCACGGACTGAACGGCGGAGCGATCGCCGTTTGGCCGAGCGTCGCGAACAGGCCAGGCGCGAAGCGCGCAGCAACGAGCGCCGCCAGCAGGCGCGCCGTGAAGCACGCGCTGAATATCGCCGTGATCGGGCACGACGCGATGCGCGAGCCAACGACCGCCGCGAACGGGCCCGGCGCGAGGCGCGCCGCGATGCCCGCGAAGATCGGCGCATCCGTCGTGATGCCTACCGCGACGGGTATCGCAATGCGCGTCGCGACCAGCGTCGGGCGCGCTACTACGATGGCCGCCGCTGGCACAGCTACAATCGTTGGGACAACCGGCGGTGGCGCAACAACAGCCGCTACGACTGGCAGCGCTATCGCTACAGCAACCGCAGCATCTTCCGGCTCGGACGTTATTACGCGCCATACCGCGACTATCGCTATCGTCGGCTGAGCGTGGGCGTCCAACTCGGCAGCCTGTTCTTCGGCAGCCGCTACTGGATCAACGATCCCTGGCGCTATCGCCTGCCCGACGTCTACGGCCCGTACCGCTGGGTGCGTTACTATGACGACGTGCTGCTGGTCGACATCTACAATGGCGAAGTGGTCGACGTGATTCACGACTTCTTCTGGTAAGGTTTTCCGCCGACCGGTTTCGAGAGTGGTCCGGTCGTGCGCCAAGAACCCCCGCCGAGCGATCGGCGGGGGTTTTTCCTTTTCTTCAGTCAGGCACCCTGCCGAAGGGCAGCATCCGGAAGATCCCGCCGTTGCGGTCGAAGAAAGTGTGCTTGAGCGCGCCGAGGATGTGCAAGCCGATCAGATAGATGAAGATCGACCCGCCAAGCGCGTGCATGCCGTATATCCGACCGGCGAGTTCGCCATTCTCAGCCACCGGAATCGCGGGAATGGTGAACAGCCCGAAGAAATCGATACTGCGCCCGGCCAGCGAATTGGCGAGCCAGCCACCCAGTGGCAAGCCGATGAGAAGCACGTAGAACAGCACATGCACCGTCCGCGCGAGCATGGCCTCCCAGCGCGCGAGATTTGCGGGGAGCGGCGGCACGCGATGCGTAACCCGCCAGAGCAGGCGACCTAAAGTTAAAGCGAGGATTAAGATTCCCCATGCCTTGTGATATCCGAACACCTCGGCCTTCATCGGCATGTCGAGCGATTGCGCGCGTTCGGCGATCTGCCAGTTCATGATCACCAGAACCGCAATGACCCAGTGAAAGATCATTGCCCCGGTCGAGTATCGCTTCGCGCTAATTTCGTTCATCCCTGTCCTCCCGGTCGCTGGAGCGGCCATCCTAGCGGCCATGCCCGGCGCGGCAAGCGGGCGGCTTGAAGACTGCTCCATGCTTGCTAACACGGCACGCATGACAAAGACCCTTGCCGTTCCCGATCAGGATGCCCTCAAACGCGTCGGCGCGAAGGTGCGTCAGCGTCTCGAAGGCGATCCGCAGGCCTACAAGATCCCCACCGACATGGCGGAAATCTACGCGATCGGCGATTTCCTGTCGGCCGAAGAATGCACGCGGCTCATGCGCATGATCGACGCCGTGGCGCGGCCCAGCGAACTGCACGAAACCGCCTATGTGGCAAAGTTCCGCACGTCCTATTCGGGCAACTTCGATCCGCACGATCCCTTCGTGAAAGCGATCTCGCGCCGGATCGATGATGTGCTCGGTCTTCCCGGCAAGGTGGGCGAGAATATCCAGGGCCAGCGTTATCTGCCCGGGCAGGAATTCAAGCCGCACAACGACTGGTTCTACACCGATCAGGATTATTGGAAGCTGGAGCGCAAGCGGGGCGGCCAGCGCTGCTGGACCGCGATGGCGTTTCTCAACGAGGTCGAAGAAGGCGGGCACACGCATTTCGTCGAGGTCGGCGCCTCGATCGAACCCAAACCCGGGGTGCTGCTGGTGTGGAACAACGCCACCCCCGACGGGCTACCGAACGAACACACGCTGCATGCGGGAACGCCCGTCATCAAGGGCCAGAAATACGTGCTCACCAAGTGGTATCGCACGCGCAAGCACAGTTAGCCGAGCTGCGTCAGCCCGCCCCAGCTCCCGGGTTGACCGGCACGCGGATCGTAGCGCGGAAGCCTTCGGGATCGAAACGCATATCGGCCGCCCCGCCCAATCCGCGCATGACCCCCTCGATCAACCGGGTGCCCGAACCGGACCCCTTGGTCACCGGTTCGGCCGGCAGCGGGCTCGCCCCCGTTTCGCGCCGCTCGATCCAGTGGATTACCAGCGCGCCTTCTCTGACTTCCCAGTCGATATGAACCTTGCCGTCTTCGTGCGACAGCGCGCCGTATTTGAGCGCATTGGTCGCCAGTTCATGCATGGTCAGCCCCAGTGGCGTGACGTGCTGGCGCGGCAGTTCGATCAGTTCGCCTGCCAGATCGATGCGATCGGCGCGGGCGTTGCGATAGGGCCGCATCACTGCTTCGATCAGCGTGCGCAGATTGGTCCGGTCGTGCTCGAGGGCGTCCGCCGAAAGCGATGCGCGATGCGCCCCGGCGAGCGCTTCGATCCGCCGTTCGAGCTTCTCGGTAAGTTCGCCGACATCCTGCGTGTTGCGCGCGGACAGGCGAACGATTGCGCTCAGCACCGAGAACAGATTGTCGGTCCGGTGGCGCAGTTCGGCGGCTACGCGATCGCCTTCCACGATTGATTCCCGCGCGGCGAGCAGTTCGGTGATGTCCCATTGCGAACCGAAGTAATAGACCAGCGCGCCCTGTTCGTCGTAGATCGGCCCGACATGCACCGCGTTCCAGAACGAGGTGCCATCCTTGCGATAGTTGAGGATGTCGACGACGGTATACTGCTCGCTGCGGATCGCTTCGGCGAGGCTGGCCGCTGCCGAACGCTTGGTCTTCGGCCCCTGCAGCAGGCGGCAATTGTGGCCGATGACCTCATCGCGCGAATAGCCGGTCAGATCGAGGAACGCCCGGTTGCAATAGACCAGTGGGCAATCGGGCTGGTGCGGATCCGCAAGACACAGCGCCATGCGGGTCTGTTCGGTCATCTGCAGGAACAATTGCGATGAGCCGATCCGCAATTTCGCCAGCCGACCGGCCATGCGCGCATTGTGCGCCGCCTGCGCGGCAGCATCGCCGCTCATACCGCCGTTGGCGGTACTTCCGTCCTCTTCGCCCATGGCGTCACCCATGGCCTACCCCCGTGAAGCTGCCCTTTCACTGCCGCTCAGACTGTCGCCAAGAGCCAAGCGTGGCAAGTCCGAAATTTCCCGGATATGCGCCGCCCGACGGGCCGGCTGGTCACACCCGCCCGAGCGCCTCGGCGATCAGCTTGCGCATGTTCGCCACGCCGTAAAGCGCGATGAAACTGCCCATGCGCGGCCCCTGTTCGCTGCCGAGCAGCGTCTGGTAGAGCGCCTTGAACCAGTCGCGCAGCGAGGCGAAACCGTATTCCTCGCGCTTGCCGATCTCGTAGACCTGCGTCTGCAAATCCTCCGCGCTGGTGCCCTCGTCCGCTTGCGCCAGATAGCTGTCGAGCGCACGCAGCGCCTCGGCCTCGTTCGCAGTCGGCGCGCGCTTGTCCAGCGTGGGGACGATGTAGTCGCGCGTATAGGCGACCGCGGTGCCGATCAGCACTTCGAGTTCGGGCGTGATGCTATCGGCACCGATATAGCTGGCGAGATAGTCGCGCAGCGATGCCTCGCTCGCCTCGGCACCCAGAACGCTCGCGAGGTTGAGCAGCAGGCCGTAGGTCACCGGCAGGCTGTCGCCCGCGCCCGGCGCTTCTGCCGCTTCGAAACCGCCATTGGCGCGCGCGAGGTGCCACACCGGATTGCCGAGCTGCTTGTCGAGCTCCTGCTCGGCCAGCCGCTCGCGGAACTGCCAGTAATCGTCCACCGCGCGCGGGATCACGCCGACATGCAGCTGCTTGGCGCTCTTGGGATTGGGGAAGATGTAGAAACCGAGGCTCTCTTCCGAGCCATAGGTCAGCCATTCGTCGATCGTCAGGCCATTGCCCTTCGACTTGGAAATCTTCTCGCCCTTCTCGTC
>ENA-ORDI01000803-ORDI01000803.1-marine-metagenome-genome-assembly--contig:-NODE-803-length-19507-cov-5.042615_pt1 | contig 19507 bp, 25 predicted proteins | sample MGYA00248628_ERZ508525 | MGnify/ENA primary metagenome ERZ508525 (study PRJEB26195, sample SAMN05422138) | marine metagenome | isolation source: East of Porto Seguro, South Atlantic Ocean | place... | reverse complement strand
TACCTATTTATTTCAAGGAGAGTAATTCCAAAAGATCGGCTATTGTATTTTCTCCCTTATCTTTATTGTACCAAATTTGCAAATCTTGTTTAAACTCAGCAGTTAAAGTTCCGTGCTTTTCTTTATAAGTTTTTACCATATTTGTTGCTATAGAAGGTCTCGGTCCCCAACAATCTATAACCTCTTTTATAGCTTCATCAACCATTATAAGTTTAGGAATAGAACGGCTTCCACGTGTTAAAAAGTTATCCATCAACTCAGAATTTTCGTCTCTTAAAACAACTTTAAGAGTTATATTATTAGAAGCTTCGGCTATTTTATTAATTATAGGGAGTGTTTGCGCCGCATCCCCACACCAACTTTCAGTCAAAACTACCCAAATAACTTTTCTGTCCAAAGACTGCAATTTTTCTAGCACTTCTTCAGAAAGCTTAGTAGTTTTATCCAACCGCTTCGTCCGTTTATGGTTTAACAAACTATAATTACTCAAAGCTTCTGTCTGCGCTACTCCAGTTGATTTATTTTCTAACACTAACTGGTCCACTAACACTCGGTAATCTGAATATGTATATCCTGTTTTAAACGCTTCTTTAATGAGTTTTTTTACTATTTCTTCCATAAAATTTATATCGGCAAATACTACATTATTATTTCATATCTTAGACTCAAATTTATGTAAAACTTACAGCAATTAAGCTGATAAATATCATACGTATGCAACGATGTGGATGGTGTGTAGGCGATACACTTTACGAAGATTATCATGACAATGAATGGGGAGTTCCAGTTTATGATGATGCTACTATTTTTGAGTTTCTAATCCTAGAAACCTTTCAAGCTGGACTTAGTTGGATTACCATTCTAAGAAAGCGTGAGAATTTCCGAAAAGCTTTTGACAATTTTGACTATAAAAAAATTGCGAAGTACAACACCTCTAAATATGATTCTCTTCTTTTAGATGAAGGAATTATTAGAAATAAGTTAAAAATTAAAGCAACTATTTCCAACGCTCAGAATTTTATTAAAATTCAAGAAGAACATGGAAGTTTTAGTAAATATATATGGAGTTTTGTTGATGGGAAACCGATTCAAAACAAAGTTGAAAATTACAAAGAAGCTCCTGCAAATACAGCTATTTCTGATGCTCTGAGTAAAGATTTAAAAAAACGCGGATTTAAATTTGTAGGCTCTACAGTAATGTATGCACATATGCAAGCTACTGGTATGGTTAACGACCATGAAGTTAATTGCTTTAGGTATAACCAAGTAAAATCTCCTTGAGAACACCCAAGCAAAACCTAAAATACTAAAAGAGAACTAAAAAGTATTTTGCCACAAAACTCTAGGCATACTCAGAACAATTTATAAAACATTTAAGTATTGATTATTGAGGACAAACTAATTAGATTTCAAAACACTTATAAAAACCTCCCTTGGAATTTCACGAGCGCCAAGGGAATACAAATGATCTGTATATAACTGACAATCTATTAACTTATAATTTTCTTTTTCTAACTTCTGTGCTAAATATATAAACGCAGTTTTGGAGGCATTACTCATTTTTGAAAACATACTTTCACCACAAAATATATGTCCTAAATCTACCCCATAGAGTCCGCCAACCAATTCATTTTCATACCAAACCTCAACAGATTTAGCCACTCCCATCTTATGCAGTTTTATATAAGCGGTAGTCATATCTTCATCAATCCAAGTTCCATCTTGCCCCTTTCTCTCAATTTTAGCACAATTTCTAATAACATCTTCGAAAGCCTTATTATAAGTAATTTTGAAAATCTTCTTCTTCAAAACAGTCCTCATACTTTTAGAAATTTTTATGTGAGAAGGCACTAAAACCATTCTCGGATCTGGACTCCACCACAATATTAAATCTCCTTGATCAAACCATGGAAAAATTCCTTGGTTATACGCCTCCATAAGTCTTTCTGTTGATAAATCTCCCCCTACGGCAACTACTCCATCTACAGAAGCATTTTCTACTGGCGGAAATACTATCTTTTCTGTGAGAAAAAACATTTAATCCTTTGTTTTTAGTTGTAAAATTTAAAAAATATAGTAAAAAAAGACTTACTTTAAAAAAAATTATAAAAAATAAAAAAACAAATTCTGAAGAAAGAATTGATGCTATAACTAAATTATCGAAATTGCCAAGAAATAGTGCGCCTTGCCGTGTGAGAAATAGATGTATTATTACTGGTCGCGCAAGAGGAAATTATAGGAAGTTTAAATTATCAAGGATCGCTTTTAGAGAATTAGCTAATGATGGAAAGTTACCTGGAATAACTAAATCAAGTTGGTAAAAAAAATATGGTAGTTACAGATACAATATCAGATATGTTAACAACAATTAGAAACGGACTTTCATTATCAAAAGAATTTGTTTGTACTCCATCATCAAAATTCAAATTGAACGTCTTAAAAGTCTTACAGGAAGAGGGGTACATCACATCATTCAAAGAAAATGAAATACAAAAAGGAATAAAAGAAATAAAAATTACTTTATCCTATATTAATGGGGATCCTTCAATAAAATTAATTTCTAGAATTTCGAAACCAGGACGTAGAGTTTATTCAAAACTTAAAGATCTACCATCTTATTTTAAAGGATATGGTGTAACAATTGTTTCAACCTCAAAAGGAGTCATGACTGATAAAAAGGCAAGAATTTCTAACCTAAGTGGTGAAATTTTATGTCAGGTTTTTTAAATTTTATTTAGTATTTTTTTTTATATGTCTAGAACAGGAAATATGCCAATAGAAATACCAGATGGTATTGACGTCACTTTGAATGAAACAAATATTATTGTAAAAGATAAATCTGGGGAAAAACAATTTAAATTTTCTAAAGATCTTATTGTTTCAATTGAAAATAAACAAATATTAATAAAACCAAAGGAATTAAATAAAAAAACTAAAATGATTTGGGGAACAACTAGAAGTGTGTTAAATAGTATTATTTTAGGATGTACAAATGATTTTAAAAAAACACTAAAACTAGTTGGAACAGGATATAAAGCAATTTTGCAAGGAAAAATTTTAAAAATTAGTGCTGGATATAGCCACGATATAGATTATCAAATACCAGAAGGCATAAATATTAAGTGTCAAGACCCAAATACTATTGAAGTATCTGGTGCAAATAAAGTTCAAGTAGGACAAGTTGCTGCTGATATAAGATCTTATAGAAAACCAGAGCCTTATAAGGGAAAAGGAATAAAGTATGATAATGAATATATACATAGAAAAGAAGGAAAGAAGAAATAGAAAAAATGAGTGTACAAAATAAGAATTTATTAAGACAAAAGCGAGTAAGAGCAAAAATAAAAAAAGCTGCTAATGGTCGTTATAGATTATCTATATTTAGATCTTTGAATAATATATATGCTCAAATAATAGATGATAATAAAGGAACAACAATACTTTCATCATCAACATTAGATAAAAGTATTAAATCTAAATTTAAGAATACAGGAAATAGAGAAGCAGCAAGTAAGATTGGAAAAATTATAGCAGAAAAAGCAAAACAAAAAGGTATCAAAAAAGTTATTTTTGACAGAGGAAGATATCTTTATCATGGAAGAATAAAAGCTTTTGCAGATAGCGCAAGAAAAACGGGATTGGATTTTTAAATATGGAAGTTGATATAAAAAAAAATCAAAAAAATAATATCGAAAATTTAATTGAAAAAGTTGTATATGTAAATAGAGTTTCCAAAGTTGTAAAAGGTGGACGTAGATTTGGTACCGCAGCTCTAGTTGTTGTTGGAAATGGAAAAGGAAAAGTAGGTTTTGGAAATGGAAAAGCTAAAGAATTTCCTGAATCAATAAAAAAAGCAATGGATAAAGCTAAAAAAAATATGAAATATTTTCCACTAAAAAAAAATAGAACTTTTTTTTATGATGTTCAAGGTAAACATGGAGCTGGAAATGTTTTGCTTAGATCAGCACCTCCAGGAACTGGTATTATCGCAGGCGGTCCTATAAGATCAGTTTTTGAAGCATTAGGTGTGAAAGATGTTGTTGCCAAATCACTTGGAACTACTAACCCACATAATATGGTAAGAGCAACTTTTAATGCATTAGAACAATTAGATGATATTAAAAAAATTGCTGAAAGACGTGGAAAAAAAGTTACTGATTTATATTTTAAAAAGAAGGCAAATGAAAAGCAAAAAAACAAACAATAAAACTATTAAAGTTACTCAAATTAAAAGTACTATTGGAAGAGATAAACGTCAAAAAATAAATTTACTTTCTTTAGGTTTAAAAAAAATTGGAAATTCAAAATTGATTATTATTAATAAATCCACTGAAGGTTTGATCAAAAAAATAAACCATCTAGTAAAGGTTGAGAAAGATTGAATAAATGCTTAATACGTTAATTGATTTGAGAAAAAAAAAAATATCAAAAAAAAGGGTAGGTAGAGGCATAGGTTCTGGAACTGGAAAAACTTCAGGAAGAGGACATAAGGGTCAAAAATCAAGATCAGGAGTTTCACTTCAGGGTTTTGAAGGGGGTCAAATGCCTTTATACAGAAGATTACCAAAAAGAGGATTTACAAGTATTTTTAAAAAGAATTTTAATTCTATTAACTTAATGCAAATACAGAATTTAATAGATAAAAAAAGAATAGAGATTAAGGAGGAAATTACACAAGAACTTTTGTTGAAGAAAAAAATTATAAAAAAAAAACTGGAGGGTATAAAAATACTAGGAAGAGGCGATATTAAATCTAAAATTATTATTCAAGTACAAAAGGCAAGTAAAAATGCAATAAAAAAAATAGAAAAAATTGGTGGAAAAGTAAATATTGTTAAAGCTATTAATAATAAAAAAAAAAAAAATAATAATTTAGAAAAAGATAATAATTTAGAAAAAGATCCTATTAAAAAAAAAAATAAAGATAAAATAAAAAAATAATGTCTTCTTCAGATTATACGAATACCCAAGGAAGTATGGGTGCATTTAGCAAAGCTAAAGAGCTTCAACAAAAGATTTTATTTGTTGTGTTAGCATTGATAGTTTATAGACTTGGAACTTTTATTCCAATTCCAGGTATTAATTCAGAAGTATTTGCAGAAATTTTTGCTCAAAATTCAGGAGGCTTACTTGGAATGTTTGATATGTTTGTAGGTGGAGCAGTTAAGAGAATGAGTATATTTGCACTTGGTGTTATGCCATATATTTCTGCTTCCATTATAATGTCATTATTAACTCATGCTAACCCTACACTTTCTCAATTAAAAAAAGAAGGTGGAGAACAGGGAAGACAAAAAATTAATCAATATACAAGGTACGGCACTGTTTTATTAGCAACTTTTCAAGGTTACGGGTTGTCCGTCGGGCTTGAAAATATGGGAGGTGCATTAGGTTCAGCAGTTATAGAACCTGGCCTTTTTTTTAGACTTAGTACAGTTATTACTATAATTGGGGGAACAATCTTTTTGCTTTGGTTAGGTGAACAAATAACACAACGAGGCATTGGAAACGGAATCTCTTTAATTATATTTGCAGGTATTGTCGCAAATTTACCGTCAGCTATTGCTGGTACATTTGAATTAGTTAGAACTGGAGCTTTGTCACCATTTTTTATAATAGCATTAATTTTTTTTATAGTTTTAATTTTTGTATTTATAGTCTTTATGGAAAGGGCCCAGAGAAGGATTTTTGTTCAATATCCAAAAAGGCAAATAGGGAATAAAATGTATGGAGGAGAAGGTAGCCACATGCCACTTAAGTTGAACATGTCAGGCGTGATTCCTGCAATTTTTGCATCCTCTGTTCTTCTTTTACCATTAACTTTAAGTGGATTAACTGGTGGTAGTGGTCCAGGTTTTATAAATACTTTAAGTACCTACCTTGCTCATGGAAAACCTTTATATTTAATTTTATATCTTTCATTAATAATTTTTTTCTGTTTCTTTTATACATCTATAGTTTTCAATCCACAGGAAACTGCAGATAATTTAAAAAAAAATGGTGGATTTGTTCCTGGAATAAGACCTGGAGAAAATACTGCACAATATTTTGATTATGTTTTGACAAGATTAACTCTTGTAGGAGCTTTGTATTTAGGAATGGTTTGTATAATACCTGAAGTGTTAATATCTAAGTTTTCAGTACCTTTTTATTTTGGTGGAACAAGTTTACTTATTGTTGTTGTTGTTATGATGGATACTATCGGTCAAATTCAATCACATTTATTTGCACACCAGTACAAAGATTTATTAAAAAAAACTGACTTTAAAGGCAGTTTATAGAAATGATAATAGTTCTATTAGGACCGCCTGGAGCTGGTAAAGGTACACAGGCAAAAAAAATTTGTCAATCTAAAGAATTATTTCACTTCTCAACAGGTGACATTTTAAGAAGTGAAGTAAAACAAAAATCAAGTATTGGGCATAAAATAGAGTCTATAATAAATGCTGGTAAATTAGTAAGTAATGATATAATTTTATCTATAGTTGAAAAAATTATTTTTGAAGAATCTTCGGAAAATAAAGGAATATTATTTGATGGTTTTCCTAGAAATATGGACCAAGCAAATTTATTCGAAAGATTATTAGAAAAAAAAGAAAAAAAAATTGATCTCGTGCTTCATCTTCAAATTGAAAAAGATGAAATAATAAAAAGAATAAAAAAAAGGCAAGCAGAAGAAAATAGAGAAGATGATAGTATTGAAGTTTTAAAATTAAGAATAGATGTTTACTTGCAAGAAACAACTCCGTTAATAGATTTGTATAAAAAACAAAATATTTTAAAAACATTAAATGGAACGCAATCTATTGAAGATGTTAGTAATGATATGAATAAATCTTTCGATGAAATTAATTAAATTTATTAAAGTGTTAGTTTTTATTGACTTAAGATTATTTATTAGTATACTCCTTTTTATTTTTTAAGGTATTCAATTGGCTAGGATTTCTGGTGTAAATTTACCGACTAATAAACGTGTTAAAGTAGCTCTAACATATATATATGGAATAGGCCCTACAACAGCTAATGAAATATGTAAAGTTGTTGGTATATCAGATGATAAAAGAGTAAATAAATTAGCAGATGATGAGGTTTTAAAAATAAGGGAATACATAGAGAATAAGTATAAAGTAGAAGGTGATTTAAGAAGCGAAGCTTCACTTAATATAAAAAGATTAACTGACTTAGGAACATATAGAGGTCTTAGACATAGAAAAAAACTTCCTGTTAGAGGACAAAGAACTCATACAAATGCTAGAACTCGTAAAGGAAAAGGAATCGCAATTGCTAATAGAAAGAAAGTAACTGCATAATAAATTATGGTTGAGGAAAAAAAAGAAAAACTAAAAACAAAAGAAAAATTAAAAACTGATGAACAACAAGATGAAAAGTCTAAATTAAAGCCAAAAAAAAGGTTTCTTAAAAAGAAAGTAAAAAAAAGCGTTCCAAATGCTATTGCTCATGTTAATGCTACTTTTAATAATACGGTAATCAATATAACTGATGTCAGAGGTAACACATTATCCTGGTCTTCATCTGGAGTAAAAGGTTTTAAAGGTTCTAGAAAATCAACTCCTTACGCTGCTCAAATTGCTGCTTCAGATGCAGGTGAGAAAGCTAAATATCATGGCGTTAAAACTTTAGAAATATATATTAAGGGACCAGGCGCAGGAAGAGAATCTGCTATAAGAGCGCTACAAGCAATTGGTTTTACAATAACTTTTATAAAAGATGTTACACCTTTGCCACATAACGGTTGCCGACCACCGAAAAGAAGAAGAGTTTAATTTTATAAATGAAAGGATAAAATAAATATGAATAAAAAAGAAGAAGTTAATAAAGATTTAAAAAAACCCGAACCATTTGCATACAAAAACTGGACAGAATTAATAAAGCCAATAAAAATAGATGTGAATAAGAAAGAGCAAAAAACTTCTGGATCAGTTGTTATAGAGCCTTTAGAAAGGGGTTTTGGTCAAACAATTGGAAATGCTTTAAGAAGGATTTTATTATCTTCTCTTCAAGGAGCTGCTGTTACATCAGTACAAATAGACGGCATTTTGCATGAATTTTCATCTATATCAGGAATGATAGAAGATGTTACTGAATTTATTTTAAATATTAAATTATTAGCACTAAAATTAAATAGTGATCAGCCAAAAAAAATGGTGTTAAAAACTTCTGGACCGGGTGAAATAAAGGCTTCACAAATTGAATCTGGAAGTGAAATTGAAGTTATCAATAAAGATTTAGTTTTATGCCATCTTGAAAAATCAGCAAAAATAAATATCGAATTTACTGTACAAAACGGCAAAGGTTATGTTACAGCTGAACAGCAAAAAAAAGAAGATAAAGAAATAGGGCTTATCTTTGTTGACTCTATTTTTTCTCCTGTAAGAAAAGTATCTTATAAAATTGAAAATTCTAGAGTTGGTCAAGTAACTGATTATGACAAACTTACTTTAAATGTTGAAACAAATGGAGCAATGGAGCCAGATGATGCAATTGCTATGTCTGCAAGAATTTTGCAAGAACAATTACAATATTTTATTAATTTTGAAGAGCCAGAGATTGATCAGACAACCAAGGAAGAAGAGTCAGAAATTAAATTTAACAGGAACTTACTACGTAAAGTTGATGAATTAGAATTATCTGTTAGATCTGCAAATTGTTTACGAAATGATAATATTGTATACATAGGTGATTTAGTACAAAAATCAGAAAACGATATGTTAAGAACTCCAAATTTTGGAAGAAAATCGTTAAATGAAATTAGAGAAATTTTAATGCAATTAGGTTTAAATTTAGGTATGGATATTTCAGATTGGCCTCCGGAGAATATAGAGGAATTATCTAAAAATCTAGACGATAATTTATAAAATAATGAGACATCGAGTTTTAAAATATAAACTTAATAGAACTAGTTCACATAGAAAAGCGTTACTTAATAATATGACATTATCTTTAATTAAACATGAACAAATTAATACAACATTAGCAAAAGCAAAAAATTTAAGACCCTTTGTAGAGAAAGTAATTACACTTGCAAAAAAGGGAAGTTTAGCTTCTAGAAGAAAAGCTTTTTCAATTCTAAAAAATAAAAAAATTATCGAAAAACTTTTTACAAATATTGTAAAAAGATACGAAACTAGAAAAGGGGGATATACTAGAATACTTAAAAATGGTTTTAGATATGGAGATATGGCACCTTTAGCAGTTATTGAGTTAGTAGATAGAGACGAAAAAGTAAAAGGTTTAGATTCTGGACCAGTACAAAAAAAAAAACATGATGATGAAACTAAATCAGATGAAAAAAGTATTGATAGTTCTCAACAAAATCAAGGACAAAATATTGACCAAAAAGTTCCAGAAAGTGAATTAAAAGAAAATGAAGAAATTGCAAAGAAATTAGATAAAAAAATTGAAAAACCAAGAAATTTCTAAAAAATTAAATAAAAAAAAAGGATAAATAAATGGCAAAAACATTTGAAGTTAAAAGATTACTAAGTACAGCAGGCACTGGCTATTTTTATATTATTAAAAGAGGAACAAAAGGCGAGAAGAAAACAAAATTAGAAGTTAAAAAATTTGATCCAGTAGCTAAAAAGCACGTTTTGTTTAAAGAGTCTAAATTACCAAGTCCAAAAAAACAATAAATTGAAATTCCAAATTGATTTATCTGAGTCAGAGCAACGATTAGATAAATGGATTAAAAGAAAATTTCTAAGAGTTCCTCAAAATTTATTAGAGAAACTATGTAGAAAAGGAAAAATAACATTAAATGAAAAAAAAGTAAAACTTTCCTATAAAATTAAAGAAGGAGATCTTGTTGAAATACCTAATATTAAATTTGAAAAAATAAAAAAAATAAAAAAAAATTTAAATGATTTAAAAAGTCTTAAAAAGAAAATAATCAGTCATATTTTATATAAAGATCAAGAAAAAATTATAATTAATAAACCACCAGGTATTGCTGTTCATGGTGGTACACAAACATCATTAAGTATTGACGATATAAAAGATGAATTAAAATTTAATTTAAAAGAAAGTCCGAGAATAGTTCATAGAATTGATAAGGAAACAAGTGGCCTATTAATAATTGCTAGAACATATAAATCAAGTGTGTATTTATCAAAAAAATTTAAAGATAAAAATATAGAAAAATTTTATTTAGCTATTTTAAATGGGATTCCAAAAAAAACGAATGGGATAATTATAAGCAAAATTAAGGATAAAAAAAATAAAGATGCAGTAACAAAGTATATTGTCTTAAAAAAAATAAAAAAAAGATTTTCATTTGTTCTTTTAAAACCTGAAACTGGAAGAAAAAGACAAATTAGAGAACATTGTTTTGTATTAGGTTGTCCAATACTCGGTGATAAAAAATACTTTAAAAAATTAGAACAAAATAAAAATATTGATTCTAATAAACTTTTTTTACATGCTTATAAACTTAAGATAATCAAAAAAGATGGAATTAAGGAAGAATTCACAGCACCATTACCTGATCATATAAGAAAATTTTGTTATTTATATAAAATTCCCATTAATGAAACTTTTATAAATAAATTTGTTATTTCAAATATTTTAAAAGGTGCAAAAGAATTGAAAAATTAGTAGAATTATTTGAAAACATACTTAAGTAAACTCTTTATTTTATTTTTCTTATGAAAGACATAATCAGACTATTAGAAGAAAAAAGAAGAAAAGCCCTAGAAGGCGGTGGAAAAAATCGTATAGATGCCCAACATAAAAAAGGTAAATTAACAGCGCGAGAAAGAATTGATCTTTTATTAGATAAAGATTCATTTGAAGAGTGGGACATGTTTGTAGAACACAGATCCACTGATTTTGGAATGGAAAAAAATAAAGTTCCAGGTGATGGTGTTGTAACTGGGCACGGGCTTATTAATGGAAGACAAGTTTTTGTTTTCAGTCAGGACTTTACAGTTTTTGGAGGTTCTTTATCTGAAGCACATGCTAACAAAATTGTAAAAATTATGGAAAAAGCAATGCAGGTTGGCGCACCTGTAATTGGTTTAAATGATTCAGGTGGCGCAAGAATACAAGAAGGTGTTGATTCACTTGCAGCATATGCAAAAGTTTTTGAACAAAATGTTTTAGCATCTGGAGTAATTCCACAAATATCTGTAATTATGGGTCCATGTGCAGGAGGAGCTGTTTACTCTCCGGCTATGACAGATTTTATTTTTATGGTTAACAAAACTTCTTACATGTTTGTAACTGGCCCAGAAGTAGTCAAGACAGTTACTCATGAAGATGTTACTCATGAAGAATTAGGCGGTGCTTCTACTCATACAACAAAATCAAGTGTTGCTGATGGTTCTTTTAAAAATGACATTATCGCATTAAAAGAAATAAGAAGATTGTTTGATTTTATTCCCTCATCTTTTAGAGAGAAACCTCCTTTGATTAAAACAAATGATAAACCTAGTAGAACTGAAACAACTTTAAATACGATAGTGCCTAGAAATTCTAACAAACCTTATGATATGAAAGAAGTTATTAATAAAATTATAGATGATGAAGATTTTTTTGAGATCCAAGAAAATTATGCAAAAAATATAATTACTGGTTTTGCTCGTATGGATGGACAGCCAATAGGTATAGTTGCCAATCAACCATTAGTTTTAGCTGGATGTTTAGATATTGACTCTTCAAGAAAGGCTGCAAGATTTGTAAGATTTTGTGATTGTTTTAATATTCCTATAATTACTTTTGTAGATGTACCAGGTTTTTTACCAGGCACGAAACAAGAATATGGTGGAATTATAAAGCATGGCTCTAAATTACTATTTGCATATATAGAAGCCACAGTTCCTAAAATAACTATAATTACAAGAAAAGCTTACGGAGGCGCTTATGATGTTATGAGTTCCAAGCATTTAAGAGGAGATGTAAACTATGCATGGCCTACTGCAGAAATTGCAGTTATGGGGCCAAAAGGAGCAGTTGAGATAATTTTTCGTGATGATTTAAAAAATAAGAAAAAAATTGATCAAAGAACTGAAGAATATAGAGAAAAATTTGCAAATCCGTTTATTGCTGGAGCCAGAGGTTTTATAGATGATATAATTAGACCAGCTGGAACAAGAACTAGAATTTGCAAAGCATTAAAAATGTTAAAAAATAAGTTTTTAAAAAACCCACCAAAAAAACATAATAACATACCCCTTTAAAAATAATGATAAAAAAAATACTCATTGCAAACAGGGGGGAAATTGCTTGCAGAGTAATTAAAACTGCTAAAAAGATGGGAATTAAAACTGTTGCAGTTTATTCCGAAGCAGATGAATATTCTAAACATGTATTAGAAGCTGATGAATCTATTTTAATTGGACCACCCCCTTCTTCTGAGAGCTATCTTTCTATAAAAAAAATAATAGATGCAACAAAAAAAACTAACTCTGATGCCATACATCCAGGATATGGTTTTTTATCTGAAAATTCAAATTTTGTTCAAAAGTTATCAAAAACAAAAATAAAATTTATTGGCCCTAATATTGAAGCTATTAAAATTATGGGTGATAAAATCCAGTCTAAAAATTTAGCTATTAAGGCAAGGGTTAATACTATACCTGGTTTTAATGAAGTAATTAAAGATGATGCTCATGCATTAAGCATTGCTGAAGATGTTGGCTTTCCATTAATGATAAAAGCTTCTGCTGGTGGTGGAGGCAAAGGAATGAGAATTGTAAAAAATAAAAAAGAAATAAAAGATGCATTTCAATTAGCATCAAGCGAAGCAAAAACAAGTTTTGGGGATGCTAGAGTATTTATAGAAAAATATATTGAAAAACCAAGACATATTGAAATACAAGTTTTAGCAGATCAATTTGGCAATGTAATTCATTTAGGTGAAAGGGAATGTTCTATACAAAGAAGACATCAAAAAATAATCGAAGAGGCACCTAGTTCAGTTATTTCTATCAAATTAAGAAATGAAATGGGAGAACAAGCAAAAGCTTTGGCTAAAGAAGTGAGCTATCAATCTGTAGGAACAGTAGAATTTATAGTTGATCAAAAAAATAATTTTTATTTCTTAGAAATGAATACAAGATTACAGGTCGAACACCCTGTAACTGAAGAAATTACAGGAATTGATTTGGTTGAGCAGATGATAAAAATTGCTGACGGAAAAGAATTAAAAATTAGACAAGAAGATGTAAAAATAAATGGCTGGTCGATGGAAGCAAGAATTTATGCAGAAGATCCAATTAGAAATTTTTTACCATCTGTTGGAAGAGTAAAAAAGTATATGGAACCTAAAAGTGAAAAAAATGTACGTTTAGATTCTGGTATTATTGATGGATCAGATGTTAGCATTAATTATGACCCTATGCTTGCTAAGTTAATAGTTAAAGAAAAAAATAGAAAGCAATGTATTAATACCATTATTAAAGCTTTAAATTCATATTATTTAAGAGGATTTAATAATAATATTAAGTTTTTAATTTCTATCTTTAAGTCTGAGAAATTTTGTAAAGGCGATATACATACAAGCCTTTTAGATCAAGAATATAAGGATGGCTATAGTTATCCCAATCTATCCAATAAATTATTAAAAAAAATATTTATTCCTGTTGCTTCATATATTGGATATATGTCATTAAAAAAAGAAAATCATAATATTGTCGATGAAAAAGAAAATTCTTATGTTTTAACTTTAAACAAAAAAAAATATTCCATTCAAATTAAAGAAGGGGAAAAAAATTCAATCAAAATTATTTATAAAAATGCTTCATTTAAAATAAAAAGCTTTTGGAAAGTAAATGAAAATTTAATTGAAGTTCTAATAAATAAAAAAAAATATTTATTACAATTTGATAAATTTAAAAATCACTTTTCTATAACATATTTAGATTATTCTGTTGATTTTAGTTTTCTTGATAAGAATACTTCAAAATTTGAAAAATATATGTTAGAGGAAGAAGTAGAAGACTTATCAAAGTATCTATTAGCACCTATGCCTGGAAAAATTGTTTCTATAAATGTTAAGGATGGACAGAAAATAAAGTCAGGAGAAAATTTATTAATACTTGAGGCAATGAAAATGGAAAATTTAATAACAGCTACTAAAGATGCAAAAATAAAAAAAATAAATGTAAAATCTAATGATACGGTAGAAGCCGATCAAATATTAATTGAATTTGATGAATAATAAAAATCCTATTAAAATTGTTCATATTTTTATAACTGGTAGTGTTCAAGGTGTGTCATTTCGTTGGTGGTTCCAAAAAGAAGGGGAAAAAAGAAAATTAAATGGTTGGGTTAGAAATAGAACTAGTAATAGGGTTGAAGCAGAAATTATAGGTGAAAAAAATAATATAGATGGAATGCTAGAAAAATGTAGATCTGGGCCACCATTAGCAAAGGTTGAAGATGTTATAGTAAATTTTATTGGCAAGTTAACATTGGTTGATAAAAGTATAAAAGGTATAAAAATTCTTGAAACAATATAGATTTATCTTTATCTTCTAAACAATTTTATAAATTTCGGTAATTTTTTTATTTTCAATAAAATGCGGCCGTGGCGGAATTGGTAGACGCGCAGCGTTGAGGGCGCTGTAGGAGCAATCCTGTGGAAGTTCAAGTCTTCTCGGCCGCACCAAAAGTTTTTATTGAAAAACAACTATTTAAAAACAATATTTATGATTAATTTTTTAATTTTTAATAATGTTAAAATTTTTAAGAAAAATATTTAATAAAAGAACTGATTACAATAAATTAAAAAAAGAAATTGCACCAGTTCCTCCGAAGTTCATTAATGCTTTGATGGATTCAATAAACCTGAATTTAGTTGATAAAACACAAAGTTTATTATCTGATTTAAGTTCTGGTGAAATTGCCAACATCATCGAACAACTAGATGCAAGTGATAGAAAGAAATTGATATTTTTTTTAGGTTCCTCTATTGTGCCTGAAATTATTTTAGAATTAGACAAAGATATAAGAAAAGAGATAATTTCAGTTGTTGGTGAACATACTTTTCTAAATGTTGTTTCAAAACTAGACACAGATGATTTAATTGTTGTGTTAGAAGAAGTAGATGAGGATAAGAGAGGACAATACTTAAAATTACTTCCAAAAAAAAGTCAAAGAGAACTAGTAAAAAAAGGTTTAAAATTTCCAGAAGATACTGCTGGTCGTATAATGTCTACAAACGTTGTTTCTGTTTCCGCATCTTGGACAATAGGAAAAACATTAAAATTTCTGCGTCAAAAAAAAGAGTTACTACCTGATGATATATTCGAAGTTTATATTTTAGATAGTAAAAAAAAACCTGTTGGCACTTTAAATTTAAATACATTAGTAAGATCTAGTACCAACACAACAGTTAGGGACATTATGAATACACAATTTAAAACTATTCCTATAGATACTGATCAAGAAGAAATAGCCCTTGGATTTAAACAAAATAATTTAATATCAGCACCAGTTGTAGATAAGTCTGGTAAAATAGTTGGTCAAATAAATTCAGATGATATTATTGATATTATTGAAGAAGAGGCAGAAGAGGATTTATTAAGATTAAGCGGAGTTCAATCCGGTCACATTTATAGCGCAGTATTACAAACAATAAAATCTAGATTTACTTGGTTACTCATAAATTTATTCACAGCCATAGCCGCATCATTTGTCATTGCCATTTTTGAGTCATCTTTAAAGCAAGTTGTAGCTCTTGCTATATTAATGCCTATAGTTGCATCTATGGGAGGAAATGCAGGCACACAAACATTAACAGTTGCTGTTAGAGCATTAGCTTTAAGAGAAATTACAAGAGCAAATGCATTACGTGTCATAGGAAAAGAGTTTGTAGTTGGGGCCATTAACGGTTTAATATTTGCTGTAATAATTGGAACAATAGCTTCGTATTGGTTTGAAATGCCACTGTTAGGTTTTGTTATTGCAGCTGCAATGATACTTAATTTAGTTATTGCGTGTTTATCAGGAATCTTAATCCCATTAATTTTAGATAAAACAGGAGTAGATCCAGCAATAGCATCTACTGTTTTATTAACAACAATTACAGATATTTTTGGCTTCTTTACATTTTTAGGACTTGGCACTATATATCTTTTATAAAATATTTTTATGATATTAAGTTCAAATTTAGGATACCCAAGAATTGGATTCAACAGAGAATTAAAATGGTTGCTTGAGTCTTTTTGGAAAAAAAAAATAAATGAAAATAATCTATTAGAAAATACTTCAAATATAAAAAAAAATAACTGGATAAATCAAAGAAAAGCTGGAATACACTTCATACCTTCGAATGATTTTTCTTTATATGATCATGTCCTAGATATGTGTTTAACTTTAAATGCAATACCAGAAAGATTTAAGAAGTTAAGAAATAAAAAAACAAATTTAGAGCTTTATTTTGCAATGGCTAGAGGCTTTCAAGATGGAAAAATAGACATTAAAGCAATGGAAATGACTAAATGGTTTGATACAAACTATCATTATATTGTTCCTGAATTTAAACCAAACCAAAAATTTAAATTAATTTCTTCAAAAATTATTGATGAATTCTTAGAAGCTAAAAGTTTTGGCATTATAACAAGACCAGTAATATTAGGTCCATTATCTTTTTTATATTTAGGTAAATCTACTTCAAATAAATTTAATAAATTAAATTTACTAAACAAATTAATTCCAATTTATAGGCAAATTTTTAAATCACTTAAAGATCATGGCGCAGAATGGATACAAGTGGATGAACCAATAGTATCATTAGATTTAGAAAAAAAATTTAAAGAGAAATTTCTTTCAACTTATAATTTATTAAGTAAAAATTCACCAAAAATTTTATTAACATCTTATTTTTCATCAGCATATCCAAATTATAATCTTTTAAAAAAAATTAATGTTTCTGGAATACATTTTGATTTGGTAAATATGAAAAATAAAGATTTAAGTAAAATTCTACAAAATTTTCCTAAAACAAAATTTTTTTCGGCCGGACTAATTAATGGAAGAAATATTTGGAAAAACAATCTATCAAAATCTATAGAAATAATTAAAAAAATAAAAAGAAAAGTGAGAAGTGATAAATTAATTATCGCCTCATCATGTTCGCTTCTTCATAGTCCAGTGGATTTAAATAAAGAAGAGGTTATTAATATAAAAATTAAAGATTGGCTATCTTTTGCAGATCAAAAATTAAAAGAAATAGTATTTTTACAGAGATATTTTAATTCAAATTTACTAAAAAAAAGCAAATATTTGATTAATAATAAGATTTCAATTAAAAAAAGGGAAACATCAAATTTCATACATAATAAAAATGTGAAAAAAAGAATAAAATCTATTTCATCAAAAATTTTACATAGAAATAATTCATATTCTTTAAGAAAAATGGTTCAAGATAAACTTAATTTACCTTTATTTCCTACTACAACCATTGGATCTTTCCCTCAAACTAATGAAGTTAGAAAATCTAGATTAAAATTTAAAAAAAAAGAAATAAGTAAAAAAAATTATGAATCTTTTCTTAAAAAAGAAACTAAAAAAGCAATTAAATTCCAAGAAGATATCGATATTGATGTTATTGTTCATGGGGAGTTTGAAAGAAATGATATGGTGGAATATTTTGGCGAACAGCTTCAAGGATTTCTTTTTACAAAATTCGGCTGGGTACAAAGTTATGGGTCTAGATGCGTAAAGCCACCTATTATATTCGGAGATATTACCAGAACAAAAGCAATGACTGTTTTTTGGTCCAAATACGCTCAATCTTTAACAAAAAAAATAGTTAAAGGAATGTTAACAGGACCAGTAACAATTTTACAATGGTCTTTTGTTAGAGATGATCAACCAAGAGAAATAACATGTAAACAAATTGCATTTGCACTTTTAGATGAGGTTTTAGATTTAGAAAAAAATGGTTTAAAAATTATACAGATAGATGAACCCGCTCTAAGAGAAGGCCTGCCATTAAGAAAAAATGAATGGAATTCATATTTAAAATGGGCAATAGATTCATTTAAAATTGCCTCTTCCTCAGTAAATGATGAAACTCAAATCCATACACACATGTGTTATGGTGAATTTGATGATATCTTAGATTCAATAGAAAAATTAGATGCAGATGTTATATCTATAGAAACTTCAAGATCCAATATGGAGCTATTAGACTCCTTTAAAAATTATAAATACCCAAATTCTATTGGTCCGGGAGTATATGATATACACTCACCTAGGGTTCCTAGTTTTAAAGAAATGAAGATTTTATTAGAAAAAGCTCAAAAATATATAGATAAAGAAAAAATTTGGGTAAACCCAGATTGTGGTTTAAAGACAAGAGGATGGCCTGAAGTAAAGAAAGCTCTAAAATCAATGACATCAGTGGCTAAATCATTACGATAACTACTATATATAGTATATAATAAATACTTGATTAGACCATATAGTATGATAGTATTATTAATATTCTATATGTAGTAGATTATGTGGTCAAAAGAACAAATAATTGTATTAACTAGACTCTGGAGTAGAGGAGAACCTGCACGAATAATTGCATTACAATTAAGTACTACGAGAAATGCAGTTATTGGAAAAGCTAATAGACTAAAGTTACCTAAACATCCAAGCAGAGTAGAAGAGAATGAAGAAATAATTTATGAAGAAAATAACAATATTGAAGAATTATATCAGCCTAAAATATGCTCACATTCAAGCTGTAGTATGACAGCTCAGCCAGGCCGTGAATACTGCGCTTTTCATTGTCGTCTTATTATCGAAGAACAAAAAAAACAAAAACAAGCAGGTTAATTCTATTCTCCTTGCATAAATTCCGAAAAGTTTAGAAAATAATATTTTGATTATTTAAAATGTTAATAGAAAAACAAAAATCAACTTTAGTAATTATTGATGTTCAAGAAAAATTAGTTTCTGTTATGCCAAAACCTCATATTTTTATTGACAATATAATTAGACTTCAAAAAGCTGCAAAAGCTTTAGGTATAAAGACTGTAGCTACAGAACAATATCCTGAGGGCTTAGGGAAAACTATAGAAAAAATAATGGAGAACTTTGTAAAAAAAAAGTACCCTTTAGAATATGGAGATAATCGTCTTTTTCCAAAAACAGAATTTTCAAGCACAAAATATGTTTTTAATGAAATTCAAGAACATCCGATTATTTGTGGAATAGAGGCTCATGTTTGTGTTTTACAAACTGCAATTAATTTAGCAAAAGATAAAAAAGTTTATGTTGTTCAAGACGCTATTGCTTCAAGAAATGAAAAAGATTATTTAACGGCACTTAGCAGATTGGATAAATATCCTAATATTGAAATAGTAAGTTGCGAAATGGTTTTGTTTGAATGGTTAAAATCATCTGACCATCCTGATTTCAAAACCATCTCACAACTTATAAAATAATTTAAATATCGTAATACAAAAAGAACTCATGCGGATGAGGTCTTTGTCTAATTTCATCCACTTCAGTTTCTCTTTTGTACGCAATCCAAGTATCAATTACT
>ENA-ORDI01000800-ORDI01000800.1-marine-metagenome-genome-assembly--contig:-NODE-800-length-19533-cov-4.755191_pt1 | contig 19533 bp, 19 predicted proteins | sample MGYA00248628_ERZ508525 | MGnify/ENA primary metagenome ERZ508525 (study PRJEB26195, sample SAMN05422138) | marine metagenome | isolation source: East of Porto Seguro, South Atlantic Ocean | place... | reverse complement strand
GCTTATAAGTACCGAGATGAGGCTTTAAGAAACCAATTACTGACCAATCCTCATTCGCCTGCATCTTATCGTTGTAACGGAGTTCTTAGGAACATGCCTGAGTTTGTCAGTGCTTATGAACTGAAAGCAGCCGATGAAATGTACTTAGATCCAGTGAAGAGAGTAAAGATCTGGTAAATTCTTTTTTGTGTTGGAGCGTAGCAGGGAAAGTTTGAACCGCTTTTCTTAGCTCTCACAACTATAAAAAACCTCAAATATCCTTCCTCCTAAGTCACTTGAGCTTGTAATTTCACATCCTTCATACTTGGAGTTTAAATATTCTTCTGTAGCATTTTTATAGGTTGTGGAGATTCTTTCAGTAGAGAGCGACAAGCCTAAAGTAAATGTTGCTACCAAGACATTAATGTATCCACCGCAATCAGTAATTAATAACCGTTCTCCAGGTTGATCTTCAATCCCAAAACATTTCCCATTAATTTCGTAATCTCCATGTTCAGGAACATAGAAAGAGTAGTCTATAGCTTTTTCAAAACCACAAGAATGTAGAAGCAAGATTGCAGTTACAAATGTAAAAAAATATTTCACTAACTAACTATAGCTAAACAAACACCTGAAGATCATTCCAAACTGGACCCGGTGTGGTGGAGCTTCTGGTTAAAAATTAGAACCACCTTTACCCTCAGTTTATCTTTCTTCATGACTTTAGGAATAATCATTGCGTTCATTAATATCACTAGTGGTGTACTCAACAAACTCCCAATCATTACCTTCTGGGTCATGGAAGTACAATCTCTTCCTAGCTGGGTGATCATAGACCTTCAGGTTAGGTTCAAAGCCAGCTCTGCGCATACGTTTCTCTAACGCTTCAACATCATCTACTTCCCAACCTAGATGATTAAGTCCAGTATTATTACCATAAAGTTTTCGCTCTAACTTGGAAGAGACGGTTTGAATTGCAATGTAGTAGTTATCGTTACCAACATGTCGCCAGGGTCGCCCATGACTATCCAATCCTTCACCTCGGACCCGAAAGTCGGGAAATGCAATGATGATGAATCGGGTCATCTCCTCTGTATTCACGACAGAAATATTGGCGTGTTCAAGTCTAATCATGTGGTTTACCTTGAATAAATAGGTTGTTATAAATTCAAAGAACTGACTTTACAACTAATTTAAGAATTATTCTAATTGGACTCGGTGGTGGAGCTAAGCGGGGACAGTGGGAACCAGTTAATGGTTATCTAGATTAAAAAATTAGCTCTCAGGGCTATTGACTCAATGATCTCTGAATAAATTCCCTAATATCCTCTGCTGTTGTCTTTGGGTCTTCGTACATAGGTAAATGTCCAATGCCATCGTAAATCTTAACTTCTACGACGGGTATGTTCTCCTTAAAGTGCTCAGAGGTTTCAACTTGCAATAACTTATCCTCAGAGCCATGAATTACAAGTGTGGGAGCAGTTATGTTACTAAATATTTCAGGAGTGGCCCAATTTCCTCTTTCATCGGAAAACATAGATATAAATGCCTTACGAGACCCCTTTAATAAAGCAAGTTGGTGGAATTGATCAACCAGATTTTCAGTAACCAATTCAGGATCAGCAACGGCCGTTTTTAAACCCTGTTCTGAAAAAAATCTAGGGGAGAAATAACGAAGCACTCCTCTGGCCAAATTAGAGGACATAATTTTCCAAATAAGAGGTCCGTCATCAGATGCTCGCTCCAGATCCTCTTCTGTCCACACCCCTGCCGCAGCAATTAAAATGAGTGTTTCCATTTGGTCTGGGTATTGAAGAGCATAGCGCCAAGCTGTGTGACCTCCCATGGAATTGCCTGCAATTGAAAACTTTTCAATGCCAAGATGAGCAGTTACTTTTAAAACGGTATTCACAAAATTTTCAGTTGTGTAATTTTCTGAGGGCACAGCGCCGGTTAATCCAAAGGCTGGTAAATCTATACTGACAAGCCGAAAGTCTTCAGCCAAAAGAGGTACTAACCGTTCAAAGTTGAACAAAGAACCATTGAAACCATGCAGCAAGACAATTACTGATCCTTGTGCATTTCCCTCATCGCGGTAGTGAATTCTGGATCCATCATCTAAGGTAAGAAAGTTAGATGCCCCGGTAGCATACTTGGACTCTAAATCTTCACGTGGTATATCCAAGTAAGTACCTCTGTAGATGAAAATAATTAGGATTGCTATTACCAATAATCCAATCCACTTGAAAATTTTTTTCATTCCTATTGAACCTCAATTTACCTCTACCAAGCTGGCAGCCTGTTTATACTTGGCACATTTCAGACTCTTTGGCAATGAGCCCCGCATGATTTTTACTCATTTCGTTGCTTAGCCGAAGCGCTCCCCTGTTATAAAGGATTTTATCAAAATATCGTAGTTGTTTGGTTAAGATTTAAAACTTTCTTTTTTTCTAATTTTTTTTTCGATTCTCCAATGCTTTTCCAAGTCCATTTCTAAAAAGCCTTTCTGTTCCTTTATGTGCTTCGGTTGGAGTAACAACTTCACAGTCATAAAATCTTTGACCTAAAACGTTTAATTCTAGAGAGGTTCTATCCAAGGAAAATTGGAAACCCCATCTCAGAGAGAAATCACTTACATCTAATGCGAATGACCGCCAAAGAGACCCATTTCTGGCTCCAGAAGGTACATAAACTTTGCCGTCATTTGTATACATTTTACTGAGGTCAAAATTTATCTTTAGATACAGTTCAGGTGTTGAATTTTTGTAATGAGCACAATATAAGTTCCTTACATTGTTTGAGTCTTCTAGCCACCAAGAATGATGGGCGGAATCATCAAATTTTTTTTCAAAACTCCATACCACCGCCCAAGCATTAGTCGCTAATAGTAGGCTAACGAGTAAAAGTATTTTTTTCATTTATCCATTTATAACAAATTTATAAATTATTCCAAATTGGATTAGGTGGTGAAGCTAAGCTAGGAAATTTGGAATAACCTTTTTTCTTCCATTAAAAGAAATTTCGTTCAATCACTTCTCTATAACTTAAAATAACAAAAGTTCTTGAAAAACAAAATCTAATTATGGCTCAAGAAATTATAAAACTTATAGGCAATACTCCTTTGATAAGATTAAAGGGCCCCTCGGAGGAGACTGGGTGTGAGATTTTGGGGAAAGCAGAATTTCAAAATCCGGGTGGCTCAGTAAAAGACCGAGCTGCTTGGTATATAGTCAAAGATGCTATTGAAAAACGTAAACTTCTGCCTGGAGGGACAATAGTAGAAGGAACAGCTGGTAATACAGGCATAGGACTTGCCTTAGTGGCTAATTCTTTAGGGTACAAATCAACAATAGTAGTGCCTGAAACTCAAAGCGAAGAAAAATTACAACTTATCAGAGCCTGTGGCGCACATCTTATAACTGTACCTGCTGTACCCTACAAAGACGAAAACAATTATGTCAAATTCTCAGGAAGGTTAGCTAAAAAGCTTAACGAAGAAAGCGCACAAGGAGCTATCTGGGCTAATCAATTTGACAATAAAGCGAATAGAAAAGCTCATTATGAGACTACAGGACCTGAAATATGGAAACAAACTGATGGTGCAGTCGATGCCTTTGTCTCAGCTGTGGGAACTGGCGGAACCATTGCAGGGGTAAGCAGATATTTGAAAGAGAAAAATCCAAAAGTAAAAATATGTCTTGCTGATCCCCCTGGGGCTGCCTTATACAATTATTACGTCAATGGAGAATTAAAAGCTGAAGGTTCAAGTATTACTGAAGGTATTGGACAAGGCAGAATAACTGCTAATCTAAAAAATACAATAATAGACCAAGCTTATTTAATACCAGACCAAGAAACCATCGACGTTATGTTTAGTATGATAAAAGAAGAAGGACTTTTTTTAGGAAGCAGCTCTGGAATAAATGTGGCAGGTGCAATTAGATTGGCTAAAGAAATGGGTCCAGGTCATTGCATAGTGACAATGTTATGTGATTCAGGTACCAGATATCTTTCAAAATTATTCAATCCTGAATTTCTAGAATCAAAAGGGTTAAACCCTCCCGGATGGTTAAATAAGGAAAACTAGGGTTTGGCTCTGGGTCCTTGTTCTTTAATTTAGATTTTCTAAATAATTTAAAAAGAAAAGACCAGACAACACTTATCTAGATACAAGTAACAATTGGAAAGGTAAAAGACTACTTATCCTCCAAAATAAAAATATCGCCAGGAAATCTGCCTCGAGGTAATTTTTGTAACCTTGGATAAAAAATACCTATTATCAAAATTACAATCCCAAGAATGATAAAAATTCTCTGCGTAACTTTTGATATCAAATTTTCAGATTATTCTAAATTGGACAAGTGGTGGAGCTAAGTGGGAAAGTCGGAACTAATTAAATATATTTCTGTTACTTTTGAGTAAGACTTGATGTAACAAACTCATAAGCTTCGTCAACATTACTTGTAAGAAAAAACAGATTTAAGTCTTTCTTATCTATGGTACCGAATTCAACCAAAGTCTTAAAATTGATTAATTTATTCCAAAATTCTTTCCCAAAAAGCACAATTGGTAATCTCTTCTTAATTTTCTCTGTTTGAATAAGAGTGAGTATTTCAAAAAACTCATCTAAGGTGCCAAACCCTCCGGGCATGATTATTAAAGCCTCAGCAAGATAAGCGAACCAAAATTTTCTGGTAAAGAAATAATGAAATTCAAAATCTAGTTCTTGGGTGACGTATGGATTATGAATATTTTCCAAAGGTAAGGAAATTCTGAAGGCAGCGTTTTTACCTCCTGCTTCGCTTGCCCCACGATTTGCTGCCATCATGATTCCTGGACCCCCACCTGAACAGATGACATATTTTTGGTCTTCCTGTTTTAAATCCTTCGACCACTCTGTCAATCGCTTTGTGAGTATTCTCGTTGCATCGTAATACTCAGCTAATTTAAGACTTTTACTTCCTTTATTAAAACTCTCATTATTTCTTAATTCCTCGGGCGAAGGGGCTCTTGCAGAGCCAAAAATCACTATAGTGTTCTTTACTTTTTTTTCTTCAAGTTGAGCTTTTGGATAAAGATATTCAGACATAATCCTGAGAGTTCGAGCATCTTTACTATTTAAAAAATCTAAATTTTTATAGGCTTTTTCTGGTCGGAGATCTTTTGTGTTTTTAGTTTTATTCATAACCTAACTATACCAAACTTAATAGCAAAGAATTATTCCAAATTGAACTAGATTGGAGCTAAGTGGCGTAAGTGCTAACTCTCAATATTTATCGTTAAGTTTTGCAGGTATTTTGCTAGCTCATGAGGTGCACTTTGGTTTGCAATATGCTCAGCTTCAGAACTGTAATTGGTATTGGTATTGACATCATAGGTCCAAACAACATTATTTGAATCAATAATAATTTCAATAGCAGCAACTTCAATGCTGTTCTTAGCAAGAAATGATTCATAATCTTCCATGTTTGGAAGACTAAAATTAGTTAAAATCTTAAACTTAGGCGGATCTGTTGTAGGACGGTTACTTTCTATTTGACAATCGTCTGCTGGACACAATTCAAAACCTTGAGTTGTATCAACTTCAACTGCATACAAGAACTTTCCACCAATAAATTCCATTCGCGTAATTGTGTTTGAAGGTGCTTTGATATATTCCTGAAGTAAAGTTATGCCGTCAGGTGAATCTTCAAATTTTTCGCTCTTTAAGTGATTTTCTAAACCTGAAAGACTTTCAAATCTGTGTACCCCTAGACCTTTTCCGGACCTATTGTGTTTAGTTATTAATGGAAAACCAATTTCCTTGGCTCCTTCCAAAAGATCCTTTTTGTGAATAGCCGCCAAGGTTTTAGGGGTCAGAATGTTTAATTTTTCTAACTCCTGATATTGCCTTAGTTTGCTAAGTTCTAAATCAAGAGCTCTTGAACCATTCACAACCTTTCTTTGATGTCTTTCCAGCCAAGATAAAACTCCGACAGCCAACTCAGGCTCATAGCGATGGTTCCTGCTGTGCGAGGAAGCGCTGATACGGTTATAGAAAACAGCTTCTGGTGGTTGATCTGAGAAGTTTATGCTCATCTCAGGCATGTACCACATAGAATACTCAATTTCTAGATCTTGAAAGGCTTGTTCAAATGGAGGCATCCAATCTTTATTTTCATGAATAATAATAATCATGTCATTTTGAATCAGTTAGAGAATTATTTATTTTAAAGTAATCAATTTAAATGCCAAAAATCCCAAAATAAGGCTCGCTACCAAAGAGACGTTGGAAGGGATAGCAAAGCCCCATACAGATATTACTCCGCCAACAAAAAAATTCATTAAATGTATGATAGAAACAACTATAAAGATAAAAGCAGCAATTTTAGTAACATAAACACCCTTCATTTCAATGCCTTTATAACAGATTTATGAATTATTCCAAATTGGACTAGGTGGTTGAGCTTATCGGGAAAAGTTGGAACACAATAATCGTTATATCTTAATTAGAGAATTAGCTTTCAAGGCGATTGACAATCTTTTTGCTAATACCTTCTTGTATTGGAGGGCATGCAATGGTTCCGTAAGAACAAAAAACACAACAATCCCCCTTTATTGGCTTTAGGATAGATTTGCACTCTAAACATTCATAAAAAAACTGACAACTAGTTGTTGGCATTACTTCTTTTTTTTGAAAGCCGCACTTGGGACAGGTGATCGTTGACTTATTTATGGTAGTCATTCAATTCTTCATTACAAACAAGAGGGAATAGTTGGCAATAAAGTTTATAACAACACATCCGAAGGATTGATAGTATTAAGGTTCTTTTCATTTAGATTTTGTTTTTCTCCAATATTTCTTTGAAATAGGCATCACGTTTTCTAATTACTTGACTGCCATTCATTAGGGTACATTTAAAGCTTATATTTAGCTTAGCCAATACTAAAGTCTGTCTATCCAGTTCAACTTCAATAGCTTTGCCTTCTCTCCAATATAGCTTAGAAGAATCTCCCCTTAAGTTAACTCCTATTAAATCCTTAAGTTTTGTTAAGTAGTCCTGCCCACTTGCATTGTATTTAGTTGTTCCTTTATCAAAATCAATTCTGTACCAGAAAATTTCAGAGCCTTCTTCAAGGCCTATGTCGCCGCTAGATGAGGCTTCTGACTTGCATTCCAATCCTTTGACCTCTGCCCAAGCATTAGTCGATATCAACAAGCTTAAGAGTAAGAGTAGTTTTATCATCTTTCTATTTAAACAGATTTAAAGATTATTCCAAATTTGAGCAGGCGGTAGTGCTAAGTGGGGAAAGTAGGAACGGTTTATTCTTATTACTAATAAAATTTAAAAAGTCATTGGGTTCTTATATTAGGGGAACTTAGTTAGGGTTTAGGGTTTTCTTTTTAGACATATTTTGTTCTTCACAAGCACCACTGAACACACGAGGAAACCTGTTAGAGATATAGTCTATGGAACCCGTATTTCTATTTATTGTTATCTCAGGCTTGTTGGCTCTGTTAATTTGGAATTTGGCTTTTATTTGTGATCCTGTCACTTTAAGTTCAGTTAATGCGTATTTCTCTATCTTCTTTCTGTCTCTCTCAGGGTAAAACAAAGAGCCTGATAACTGAACCCACCCTTGATTCTTAGTTTCATTTATAAAAAAAGTTAAAGAGGCATCTTTTTCTTTCTCTCCAAATAGCATTCCAAACTCTCCATCTAAAAACAAACTTGTATCACTCACCTCTGCCTGTCCATGACAGCTTAAGGTTAGTTCTTCAGAAAACGCATTAGTCGTTAACACTAACCCTAGGAGTAAGAGTAGTTTTTTCATGGCAAGTTTAAAATAAACCTTTGGTCTTGTAAGTCTCAGCAATACGATCAACAGCAACTAAATATGCTGCTAACCTTAAGTCGCTTACATCATTTCGACCATGCCATACTTCTCGTATTGCTTGATAGGCACCACACATGGTGTCATCAAGTCCCGAGCGAACTAATTCTAGTTCTTTAGCACCCTGCTTGTATTTTGTTAAAAAATCATCCGAAAGTTTTGTCTTTAATCCACTCTCACTAAAGACTCTATCCAACTCTTCAACTAAAAGTTTGTTTTTTATTTCTTCTTGTCGGTTACTCATTCTCCCAAAGCGTATATGGCTTAGGTTTTTTACCCATTCAAAATACGAAACAGTAACACCGCCTGCGTTAGCATACATATCTGGGATGATGACACATCCTTTATTAATTAGGACTTGATCAGCTGGTGCAGTCACAGGCCCATTAGCAGCTTCAATAATTAAAGAAGCTTTGATTTTGTCTGCATTGGTTAAATTTATGACACCTTCAATTGCTGCTGGGATAAGAATATCGCACTCTTTCTCTAAAATAAGCTCACCATTTTCTACAAATGTTCCATCACTACAATTTTTAAGACTTCCTGTCTGATGAAAGTGAAAGCTTGCTTTTTCTATATTAATACCCTTTTCATTTATCAAGGCACCATCTCGTTCAATTATGCCGATAATCAGAACGCCATCTTCTGTTGAGAGTAAATGAGAAGCATGATAACCAACATTACCAAAACCTTGGATAATCACACGTTTTCCCTCTAGACCATCTTTTAAATTTGCTTTTGCTACATCTTCAGGATGTCTAAAAAACTCTCGAAGAGCATACTGAATACCCCTGCCTGTTGCTTCAATCCTGCCTGCTATCCCACCGACATTTAAAGGTTTGCCTGTGACACAAGCATTGCTATCAATTTCTGCTGTATTTAATCGACTGTACTCGTCAGCAATCCATGCCATTTCTCTTTCGCCAGTTCCCATATCTGGAGCCGGAACATTTTGTGATGGATGGATTAGATCGCGTTTAGATAATTCGGCAGTAAAGCGTCGTGTAATTCTTTCAAGTTCATACTCTTCATAAACTTTGGGGTCAATACGCAGCCCGCCCTTAGCTCCACCAAAAGGAACTTCAACAACAGCGCACTTATAAGTCATTAAAGCAGCTAATGCCTCTACCTCATCTTGGTTTACTTCTTTAGAAAAACGTATACCTCCCTTCACGGGCTCTATATGTTCTGAGTGCACAGAACGATAGCCAGTAAAAGTTTCTATCTTACCTTTTAACTTAACTCCAAAACGAACAATGTAAGTTGAATTACAGACACGTATCTTTTCTTCAAGACCAGAAGGAAGATCTAGAATAGCAGCCGCTCTATTAAACATTAAATCTACTGATTCTCTAAAACTAGGTTCTACTTTATATTTCATAAATTTTCAAATTTCTTTGTAATACTGAACATTAATTGTAAGGACGTGAAGTAATAATACCTAAAATATTGACTTAACCAAAAAGAGTTATGAATTATTCCAAATTGGACTAGGTGGTGAAGCAAGTGGGCAAAGCTATAGTTTTATAATCAATCCTCTAAGCCTGACTCAACAACTCTTTGCGCGTATAAACGAACACGCTTACTTTTGTCCTGCTCAGCTAAAAAGTAGATCTTTGACAGGATAGAAGGAGTAAACAACGATTCCCCTGCCTTACAGGCATCACATTCCAATGCGTGTATGGCATGCCAGCGAACACGAGGTACCGGATCGTTTAAGAGACCTAATATATCCGGGACTGCCCTATGATCTGGATGTGCATCTAACAACTGAAGACATTGCCATCGGACCACCACTGGCTTGTCGTGGCTCAACCCCCAGATCAGCGCTTCTAATTTCTGTTCCGATACCTTTTTACCACGTTGCTCTGATGGACGTGTTCCTGGTTTTGCCGACAATAAGTCTCCCAAGATGTATCGCTCTTTCTTTATTTTTAGACGATCAACTAGCTCAAAGAAAGGATTGCTTGTATCAATAACCTTGGAAATCTTTTTCATCTCTTTTATTTAAATATATAAGGATCAAGCGTCTGCTCGGCATTTGCTCGATATTTATGCCATTGGCCTCCGCCGTAGTAACTCAAACTTCCTGGTTCAGCTTTGCCTTCTCCATTGTAATAAGAAATACAGTCTCGAAATGCACTAGTACTTATATCAACTGCTCTACAGTGTTCCGCGTACTCGTTCTCATGTTCCTTCTTAATGTCAACTACTCCAGCTCCCTGATCTCTCATAGTTTCTAAGATCCATATTAAGTAATCGCTATGCGCTTCTATGGCTTCTGTGAAATTAAAACTTCCGCCACCTCCTTGAGGACCGGTTACTATAAACAAATTTGGAAACCCATTACTGTGAATCCCAAGGAATGTCTTTGTACCTTCTGACTGCCATTTTTCGCGCAAGGATTGTCCACCTTTACCAACAATCATATTGAAAGTAGCCGTTTCCTGCCATTTAAAACCCGTGGCATAAATCAACACATCTAACGGATATTCTGTTCCTTCATGAATCACTCCATTTTCATTGATTTTACTTACACCTCGAGGAGCTGTATCCACTAATGTTACATGTGGCATATTAAAAGTAGGCAGGTATTCATCGTGAAAGGCGGGTCGTTTACAGCCATATGGATAATAAGGTTTCAGAGAAGCCGCAACCTTCGGGTCAACCACTATTGCGTCAACCCTGGCACGAATTTGTTCCATGATACGAAAGTTAGACTCCAACTGCTTTTCGATCAATTCTTCAGGAGACAACTCTTTTTCGTGGTGTTTCCTTACTTTGAAATCTTTCACCTTCCCCGACAAATAATCGTCGTTCGCTTTCATTGCAGTACGCCCAGCTGAAATTTTAGCGAACCTAGCTCGTCTCGCTCTTGCCCAACCAGACTCCTGCTTCCAGATGTCAATCTCTTCTGGAGTTGTCTCTCGTTGGTCACGTACATCAATAGAAGATGGGGTACGCTGGAATACATAAAGCTTTTTAACTATTTTTGCTAACACAGGCACCACTTGGACTGCAGTAGCTCCTGTCCCAATTATACCGACCATCTTATTTTTTAGATCCAAGTGATAGTTCCAACGAGAGGTGTGGAAGGCTTCACCTTTGAATGTTTCCATTCCTTCAATTCTTGCCAATTTGGGTGTAGTGAGTAAACCGTTAGCAAGAATCACGAAGCGCGCTTTCATTTTATCGCCACGGTCTGTCATAACAGTCCATTTCTCAGCTGATTCATCCCATACAGTCTTTTCTACTGTAGTGTGGAATAAGCAATGATCATAAAAGCCAAATTTCTCGGCTAAACTTTGACAATACTCCATAATTTCGAATCCGGAAGCAAACTTCATGGTGGGGAAATAACCCATTTCTTCGAGTAGCGGTAGATAGCTGTATGATTCTACATCGCAAGCAACGCCGGGATATCGGTTCCAGTACCATGTACCTCCCACATCACCACCTTTTTCACAAAAGCGAACATTGTTGAAGCCGGCTTTCTGAAGTTTGTACCATAACAATATACCGGCAAAACCTGCTCCAACTACAAGAATTTCACACTCATCACTAAGAGAATCTCGGGGCACAGGATCAGCCGAATACAAATCCTCTAAGTACCCACTGAAATCTCCAGTCATATCCATATAGTCGGCTGCCCCTCTTCTCTTTTCCTTGAACTCGCGATATTTAGCCTGCTCCTCTGCACTAAAGACTGCTCCTGCTGGCATCTGCGGGAGAGTAGTAAGGGACTCGTCATGAAGTATTGAGTAGCCTTTGCCAGTAATCTTGTCACTTGCTTTAGATGCACGTGTATCAAAGATTTTTAAGCCACTTACAGGATCAGTTCGTATTGCCATAGAGTAAGAGAAGTTTTGTCATGCTCTAATTTACACAGATTTAAGGATTATTCCAAATTGGACTAGGTGGTTGAGCTAAGCATGGAAAGTTGGAACTGCTTAGTCCTATTACTAACAAAACATAATAAGTTATGTGGCTTTTGTACAGAGATATGTAGTTAGGGTATGGTTATTTAATTTTCTTTGCCCCTTCTATCTCATCAATAAGGGCTTGCTTCTTTTTTAATAATTTCTGGTACTCTTCTGTTACTCTTTTTGCTTCTTCCAATTCATCTGATTCATCAAATTCAGTTGGATGCCAAACTGATTCTAATTTGTCTTTTTTGGTAGTTATTTTCTTAGATTCGTTCATTTAACTTTTATTTCTGTGACCTTTGTACTAGTCTAAACCTCTAATTGAAGTTGTTCAAATATTGAGCAAAAGCCTTAGCAGATTCTATTTTCTTTTGCCTGATGGTGGAGTTAAGTGGGGAAAGTTGGAACCGATTTCTCTTGTTTTACCTAAGCAGGGACCCAACTGCCATGGAAACCAAACGGCACTCTTTGGGGTAGTTTAATTTGGGCAATCGGACCCAAGTTAATGTCCTGAGCGTTGAAGATCATCAGATTACTTTTATCGGTTGCTCTGTCATAAACATAAGTCATTAAATAACCTTCGTCCTCACTTGTTTGGTTCTCTGAAGGAATGAAAACAGGTTCTGCACCCATCTCACCTTCATGTAATTCGTATACTTCATTTATATTCTTAGCAAAGTCATACTTAATGATTCTTCCAAAATCGGGTTTTTGCTGTGATCCAATGCCTAGTGAGTATCCAAATTGATTAAATTGACCATTTAAATTTGGATGAATTCTTGGAAACTCTGCAGGTTGATCATCAAGCTGTTGTTCATAAGCATTGCCATTGGATAAATTGAGAGTCCATCTAGTTAACAAAGGTGGGAACTCTGTAAAAGGACCATTCCAGTCTTCGTCAAACACCCTTTGGTATCTCATGGCATCAACTATTACATTTCCATGTGTGTCCTCGTAAGCATTTAAGGTATGAAAGAAATAACATGGATCTATATTAAACCACTTAATTTCATTACTTTTTTTCTTCCTATCTAGAAGACCAATCCTTGACTGATGATCATCGTTCCAAGAAAAAGGGAAATAACCAGTGCCTAATTTGTAAAGACTAAAAGTGATAGAAAGGTCTAACACCAACACATAATTTTCAGTTATCGCACATTCATGCAGCATTGTGCCGCTGGACAAAGGTAATAAATCCGTCCTCTTTACTCTTCCGTCTTTACCAACTACAACGTAATGAGCTTCGTAAGATCCCCTTGGAAAAGCATAACTAATGCCATGCAATTCTTTTGACTGAGAATCAAACTTAGTATGGGCAGTAAACCCTTCTGTCTGGAGTGTTCCAAAAAATGGTTCTGTACTTAATGAGTTTAGTTCTTTATCTATTTCCACTGGACTCCCACCGGCTTCCACAATAGCGTAGATTTTCCCAGCATGAGAAATAACATGCGTATTGGATTGATCGCCTCCTACAAGTCTATTTCTATACCAAATAGCTTTTCCTTCCTCAATCCTTACACCGTGGAGCATTCCTTGCCCTGCAAACCAGTGATATTTTTTTGTATTTGGAGAACCCATAGGATTAGGTCCGTTCCTTAAATAGAGTCCTGATAACTCCTTCGGAATACTTCCAACAACCTCTAGTTTGTCTTCAGAGATTATTTCTTTTACAGGGGCATAGTTTCCTTGAAGGTAATAATTTTCTTTACTACCTATGATTCCAAATCTATTTAATCCCCAACCTAATACAGCAACAGAGCCAAGGCCCAATCCTGTAATCTTTAAGAATTTCCTTCTGTCCACTATTCAGAATTATAACTGGAATAATGAAGAAAGTTTATTACCTAGGTGGAACTAAATACTAAAGGGTAGTCATCTATAAATAGAACTGATCAAGCCAGGAGGCTATAAATACTAGACATTTCCCTGTCGGTATATGAAGGAAAATATTAATCCAACAATTAAATCTGCAAAATTGACTTTATATAGTGCATATCTAAAATTTTTTTGTTATCATTACCAAGCAAACCGATTAAGGGGTTAGAAGGTGGCAACACCGATATAACAAACTTGAAGTGTTTGAAGTTGAGAAGCGGGAAAGAAAACACAATAACCGAATACCCGCTACTCCGCGAATAAGGGGACGACGTCCCTTTTTTTTATTACCTACCCCACTTCTCATAATCACTCTTCGTTTGTCTTAATTCAAAATACTAGATAATTAAAAGCCAGCGTGAAAGTTAAGAAAAAATCCTCTCCCCTTTTATAAAGAGAAAGTGATTGAGAATCACTATCACACTCATACCCAATTTCAATGGGCCTTTAGGCATTACTTTTGTTGTAAAGTTCACCGCATGTTTTAAGCAGCACTTTATTTTACTGCTACCACACAACAATCAGAAGGAAAAAAGAATGAGTAAAGATGGAAAAACTAATGCATTAAAAAAGAAGTATGAAGCAGACATAGCTGTTGCTAAAACAGAACTAGATACATACTTTGAGTTTAGTGTCGGTGTTGCCGAACATCCACATATTATAGAGTCAATGGATATACTAATGACGCAACTAGCTACTGCTGAAGAGAAACTAAAAAGTTTAAAAGAAAACTTTTAAGACGAGAGAATCTCTGTATCTCTAATACCTACTTTCTGCTTTAGCTTATTTGAAACTAATGTCTTATGGCTCTTGATTTATTTCTCTCCCTTGCGTCCTTGGTTCAGTGAATTCGTTTTTTTCTTCGGGATCCCGTTTTAGTTTCATTCTCTCTCTGTCTCTCTAACTTTGTTGCTGTTTTTCTTCTAGTTTGGCACCCATATCTCTTCCTTTTTATTAAATTTGTCAGCTGCTTCTATCACATTATCTTTGTTCAATCCTATAGGTTTTAGCAATGCTAAGCGAATACAATCCACCTCTTCTTTACGGGAAACACAATATGTTTTTCCTTCACCAACTTTGTTAAAACCTAGTTTTCTTAACACATTTTCTGAAGCAATATTTCCTTTCATATAACTTGCTTTGATTTTCGGTGAATCTAGTTTTTGGGCTGCATAATGAAATAATCCCTTGCCTGCTTCTGTAGCGTAACCTTGCCCCCAATAATCCCTTCCTAACCAATATCCAAATTCATAAAACTCGTCTTTGTCTTGCGTTAACCCAATTCCACCAATCAATGAATTATCTAAATATATATTCAAACTGAGTTCCTTTTGATGAATTTTTTTAAACCAGTCTTTAGCATCATCTTCAGTGTAAGGGTGTGGGACGTTGGACAACCATTTCGCCACATCCCAATCCCCTATTTGAGAGACAAGTAATTCTTTATCTTTATTACTTTTGTTGGTTTTTTTTAGGACTAATCTGTCTGTGCTAATTGCAATCATTTCCACTTAATAGAGAAAGATAAATTTTTTTATCTGTCTATTTATACCAGATAAAAGGATTATTCCAAATTGGACTAGATGTTGGTGTTAAGTCGGGATAGTTTTAACTGGTAAATTTATATTCTTAGGTAACTAAGATTTATTAAATAAAGTTTTTTGTCTTACTAAATTTTTTTTGTGTTTGAGTTTGAGTTTTCTTAGGTGTCCATAGAGTCTAGCTTGTTGCATATTTAGCATATTCTTTAGTATGTGTCTTTTTTTTCTTGCTTTATTGCTTTGCTTTATTCTTTCTAATTTTGTTTCAGTCACCTTAGTTTTCTGCCTCCATATAAAGAAACTCTATGTCCATTGATACTTTGACCCTTTTATTTTAATAAAGTTTAAATAAATCTCAACCCACAGAGTAAAAGAGTTTTTCTTCTCGCCATTAATAAAAGAACTAAGGGCTATCCCAAAGTTGACTAAGTGGTGGAGCTAAGTGGGGAAAGTAGGAACCGTTTTGTTTTTTTTCATGGTTAATCGTGTCTAGCAGCGAAGACGTAGACCCCGAAAACAAAACCAACGAATTCAATTATTACTAAATTCAATGCTGAATGAAAAAAGAAATTATTGAACCCCAATAACATTAGAATGCAAGTAAAGGCTGTTAATTACAAAGTGAAGAGTGTATCCAAATAGCAATGCAGCCAGCATTGATAAAGCGAAAATTCCCGCTCCTTTTCTGATCTTTCCCCTCCAAGCAATGTATACCCGCTGCTAATGGGGCAACGTGATAACAAGCAGTATGAAGATCCACTAGCGTGGCACTTTGTCTTCTTAGAAGAAAACGTAGGATCGGACCACGACATTCCTGCGGCAGGGAGCGTCATCAGGCGCGGTTGGGTCGATGCAGGCGGTGTGAAAGGACCAGCGCGATACCGAGCCGTCAGTGACAGAGTCGTAGCACTTGAGCATTGAAACCTCAGTGGGTTCCTGCTCGGGAAGCCAGTACCAATCGTGGTTGGGGCGATAGGTGAAGCGTGTGGTCTCGCCGACACGGTCGTCGTAGACACGATAGTTGGTGATGTATGGTTGGTCAGCGAAAGAGGGCCAGGCGCAGAGCACGAAGGGGTTCTGGCGCACAGTCTCCATCGGCTTGGCGAGGTTGATCGACATGAACCGCCGCGACATCTTCGCGTCGGCTTGTTTCTCCGTATAGTGTTGCTCGCGTCCGAAGTTCCGAAGGTTCTTCGTGAGCAACTCACGACAGCGTACCCGGCCGCTATTATCGTTCAGGTCATTGTGCACGAGGTTGGCGTAACCGGCGTTTACACCTGGGATCTTGTTGTCCTGGTCTTCCTTGCGGTCGCCCTCGTAGTCCTTGTCAAACACATCGTGGTTGTACACAAGCGCATCTGTCGCACCCGGGAAATACTCCAAGAGGAGTTTCTCCATCTCCGGGTAGAACACTCGCTCTACCTCCTCCGCGTCATAGAAGTTCTCACACTTGGACTCACAGTGTGCCAGCGAGACCCCGAGCTTATCCATGCACTCAGGACTGTTTGGCGAGAGGCCTGGTTGATACTCCTTCATTCGTCGCGCGTCCCGCAACACCTGTGGAAAATAGAGACATCGTCGCCCTTGATCGCGTTCTTCTTTGCGTAACGCTTTTGCATCGCCCTCGCGGGTCGAGTCTCGCCAGAGTGCGTTGGACGAGACAATAGAGTAAGACGGCTGCTCGTGGACGGTGTAGCGCAGCGGAAGAGCTAAGCCGCCTTCAGGGGATTCTATATTGTTTGCCCGAATATATTCCAAGCATTCTGAGTAGCCTCGAAACCCGATGCCCCGCTTAGTCTCGATCGGGCCGGGGGGTGCGTTGTCGAGCATGTGGATAACGGCCTGCCCCTTGCCCTCGGCAATCTGGTTGAGCGCCGCCTCCATTGCTGCAGCAGTTCCCGCATCCCCGTCCTGATCAAACGACATGTACGATAAACCTCCGTTCGCAGCGAAGGGTGGAGGCTGCCCTTCCGTAAGTTGGAAGGGAGGCACATAGGCTGACGAAACTGTCTCCATAATCGAGACTTCGTTTGTGCTAACCTTGGAAATCTTTTTCATTTTTTTATTGTAACAATGATATTGGTTTTTCATCAGGAAAAAGCCAACTATGAAGTTTAATTGCTAAATTAATTCGCCATCTAGTAACTTTGATCACTGGATAAGGCCAGTTATGGGATCTGATCCAGTTATAGGCTCTGATGCCTATCTTTATTCTCCACTTAAGCAATCTTTTCACCTTTCTATTTATAACAGATTTCGGAATTATTCCAAATTGGACTAGTTGGTGGAGTTAAGCGGGGAAAGTTGGACCTGCATGTTTTCTTAGATATCATTTAAACTATATTTACACCAAAAATGAAAAACAACTTAGAGCTTGGCTGGGAAGAGTGGATAAATCTATCTTCACTTAATATTCCAGCTATCAAAGCTAAAGTTGATACTGGAGCCCAAACCTCATCTCTGCATGCAAAACATATAGAAATCTTTAAAGTTAAGAAAAAGAAATATGTAAGATTTGAAGTATCTCCCTTGCTTGAAAAACCTAACCTAAAAATTTCTTGTTCAGCTCCTTTACTTAGTAAGAGAAAGGTAATTAGTTCAAATGGAGAATCAGAAAACAGATGTTTTATAAAAGCAACGATCCAACTTGGAAATATGGAATGGGAAACAGAAATCTCCTTAACAGATAGACAGTCTATGCAGTATAGGATGTTACTAGGTAGATCTGGGCTTGAACCAGAGATGATAGTACATCCAACTGAAAGCTTTCTATTAGGTCATCTAGACAAAAAACTTTATAGAAAGAAAAAGAAAAAAGCTCTTAAATCTAGGAGAGCTTTAAGGATAGCTTTGTTAACAAGAGAACCAAATAACTATACTTCAAAAAAAATAATGCTAGCTGGACAATCACGCGGTCATGAAGTGGAAACAATTAATACGACTAGGTGCTATCTTGATATAGATATTGACAACCCCCAAATTTTTTATGATGGGAAACCTTTACCCAAATATGATGTGGTAATCCCCCGCATAGGCGCATCTGTCACTTCTTATGGATTGGCAGTAACAAGACAATTTCTTCTAACGGGCGCTATATCCATTAATCAACCTCAGGGAATAGCTAATTCAAGAGATAAATTAATGGCACATCAGTTATTGGCTTCAGCAGGTATAGATATACCTATAACAGGATTTGCTTCCTCGCCGAAGGACACTAGAGGAATAATTGATACAGTAGGTAGTATCCCTTTAATCATAAAACTAGCAGAATCATCCCAAGGAAGAGGAGTGATCTTAGCAGAAACAAAAAAAGCTGCAGAATCTGTAATAAGTGCTTTTAGAGGATTAAAGGCTAATTTTCTGGTTCAGGAGTTTATTGAAGAATCAAAAGGCGAAGATTTAAGATGTCTAGTTCTAGGAGGAAAGGTTATAGGTGCCATTAAAAGGCTTAATAAGGCAGGAGGGGATTTTAGATCAAATATTCACCAGGGTGGAATCGCAGAAAAAACTCAGCTTTCAAGGAAAGAAAGATCAATTGCCGTAAGAGCAACAAAAGCACTTGGTCTTTCTTTTGCTGGTGTAGATATACTTAGAAGTAAAAGAGGTCCCTTGGTTCTAGAGGTAAACAGCTCTCCAGGAATACAAAGTCTTGAAAAAACTCTTGAGAGAAATATTTCTCAAGAAATAATTGCATTCTGTGAATCCGAAATGGGCATTACCAATTAGACAATTATTAGTCAGTTACGAGTTATTCCAATTTGAACCAGCCGGTGGAGCTTCTGGTTAAAAATTGGAACCAGTTACTACCTAAAATTTATGCTTCTTCATACCTTTGACAAGAGTAATACATGAGGGTTCCTGATACAGAATAATTTGATCAGTTACAAAGGCGAACACACCAAACTTCTTCAGTCGGCCATTTACTAGCCCATTCCGCATCTGCCCAACCATACCTAGAACTTGGAGTGCCTAGTGTAATAGTTTCTGCTGCTTCAATTGCTTTGGAACCAGATCTAGATTCTGGAGAAGCACCGAGTTCTAAGAGACGCTCAATGACAAATCCATTATCACGGAGAAGTTTGATCCAGTCCCCATGGGGCAGATGGAACTCAATTTCGTCTGCTGAAAATTCCCATTTATTTTTAAAAAGCCCTAGGTAAGGTCGCTGTAATTGCTCTGATAGAGGTGCATTCTCATCCTCTTCATCAGGCAAACAACAGAAAGCAAAAGCATGATTTGTCATGAATACTAATTGAGATCCTTGTTTTAATACTCTTGCTGCCTCTGGGATCCATTCGTAAGGGTTTGCCCATAAAGATGCCCCATATTCAGATATA